>Ga0222639_1001313_pt1 | contig 10583 bp, 5 predicted proteins | sample AntAcemetagen185_FD_179863 | JGI IMG/M metagenome (GOLD analysis project Ga0222639, IMG submission 179863) | Saline water microbial communities from Ace Lake, Antarctica - #185 | ecosystem: Environmental > Aquatic > Non-marine Saline and Alkaline > Saline | place: Antarctica: Ace Lake | collected...
AAGAGGTCTTCAAATTGTCCAAATCCTCCAAAAAGGTCATATAATTCGAAGGGTTGACCATCCTTTGCCAAACTAAGAACAATATAAATTATCGATCTGGGAATCATAGAATATGCATGCGAACCTTCCGAAGTGAGAAGCGCTTTTTCCATTTCAAGGCATCGGTACACTGTAGTTCGCGCGGTGAGATCTGTGTATTTTTTCCCAATATAACCATCAACTTCTTTGAGGAAATCAATCATTTCTTTCTGAGTTTTTCTCTTCTTCTCAGTCATAAAATCTTTTTCTGCAATTCCGATCGAGGCAGGAAGAGATGGTTTGTCCTTGCGTTCTCTGTCATTGAGATAGAGCGCATTTTCTGTTGCAGCTTTGATAACAGTGCTGACCGTTTCGTCAGCTATCGTAGGATTGGATGAAAATCCCCATACTCCTTTTTTATAAACGCGTGCGGACACACCGCTTTCCGAGCTTCTGTTATTGCCCATTATATCGCCGTTTACAATTGATATGGCGCAAGTTCTATTTTCCTGAATGCGCAATTCTGTATATTCGGAAAACATTCTTTTATATTTCGATATATCTTTTTCAATCATGAAAACTCCTTAAATTCTAAATAATATCTTTTCGCTTTTGAACATCTTGATCATGAAATAGATAAGTAATCCTGCAAAGACCAGACTGCTTACACCTGCTATCAAAACATTTCCCCAGGTTGATGCTTTCATGAAAACTGCTTTAAGACTTACAACCGTATTAATGAACGGAGTGAAATACATCCACGAAGGGACTGTTTCTCCCATCGAGCTTGTGCCGATACTCAAGATCAAAACAACCATGTAGAGCGGCATGACCAGACCGGCTGCCTCTTTTGAATTGCGTGCATATGTTGCGCAGATAAGCACTAAGGATACGAGCAAGATCGCAATAGGGATGAGCAAAATTATAAGCTGAACTATTTGGTTGGCACCTAAAATGAAATCAGACATGCTTGCTGAGGAGCGGAACAGATCTTTAAGAAAAAATCTGCCGGCGATCATCAAACCTACCACAGAACTGATCGCGCTTGCAAAAGCAGCGCATACGACTGCCAGGAGTTTTCCAAGTATTATTGAAGCCCTGTCAACCTGATTTACAAGTAATATAGCCAGGGTGCCACGCTCTTTCTCACCGGAGACCGTATCAATACCGACTTGCATTGAACTCACAAACAGATACAAAATTATAATGAACGGAAGAAGCACGCCGAATGTCTTGCCAACCTCGCTCCCTTTTTTTGCGAGATTTATCTCCTCATAGCTGATCGTTTCATTTGCAGTAACAGGTGTAAGAATTTCCGTTGGAATATCAAGTGATTCCAATCTCAAAATTATCAAAGTATCAGCTAAAGAACGGATCGCATCGTGTGTTCTTCTATAAAAGTAACCCGAGTAATCAGAAGCAGCGTTATAATAAATATGCACATCAAATGGTTTAATCCACTCATAAGCAACATCCATATTATCGGGAAAGGTAATTAATAATTGAGCTTCTTTTTCCGTAATTAAGTCTTTGGCAGTTGGAATATAAGCTTCGGGAATTTCATTTATGGTAACATTCATTTGTTCATCAATTATTGAGATGAACTCTTCGTAGATCGGTGAGTCCTTTTGCATCTCAGGAGCAACGAAGACAGTCCCGTGATATGATCTTATGTCAGCTGATCTGGATTTACTGATCTTTCCCATCACAATATACATGACCGGAAGCATAACAAGTGGAAGTACAACCATAAAGAAGACGGTTCGCCTGTCGGTAAAAAGCCGTTTTAACTCTTTTTTCATTATGATATAGGCATCACTAAACATCTTGCACCTCCAGATATCTGAAGAAAACATCTTCAAGATTGTCCGTCTTATTCCTTTTCACGATCTCGTCGAGTGAACCAAGTTCTTTTATCAATCCCTCTATCAATATTCCTAACTTATCACAGATATGCTCCGCAACACTCATAATATGCGTGGAAATGAGCACAGTTTTTCCCTCGTTCGCATATTTTGTCAGGAAATCAGTGACGTTCTTTGCAGTGACAACATCCAGCCCGTTAGTGGGTTCATCAAAGATTATTATATCCGGATTGTGAATCAGACTGATCGCAATCGATGTTTTTTGTTTCATACCTGTGGATAGTTTATCGATCTTTTTGTACCGGAACTCCTCCATGTGAAGTTCTTTGATGAGCACCTCTTTTCGCTCAGCAATATCTTTAGGAGTCATTTTGTTCAGGCGCCCAAAGTAATCCATCATGTAGTCCGGAGTGAAAAAACCATCCAACTTCATATCGCTGGTAAGGAAGCCAATAATGGAGCGCACTTTCCTGTCATCCTTAATCGAATCATAGCCATTGACTGTTATACTGCCTGAAGTCGGTTTGATCAGAGTTGAAATACAGCGAAGAGTTGTTGTTTTCCCTGCTCCATTTGGACCGAGCAGACCGAAAATCTCACCCGGATTGCAAATAAAGTTGATGCCTTTGAGTGCTTCTTTGTAGGAAACCGATCCCTTTTTCTTGTTTTCAAAGACCTTTTTCAGGTCATGAATTTCTATCATCAGACCTCCTGATTATTTTCTCGAATGAGAATTTGGAATTATCTGTAAACGAATTAGTCTGCACTTTTTGCGTCAAGGAATATGATACGAATCAAATACTAAACCAATATCCTATGTGAAAATTCAAAGTATAAAGATTAGGAAATAAATTGACGTCAAATCAGAAACAACTCAAAAATAAATCATGAAAAATAACAAAATTATTATCTTACTCATCTGCATTTTTATCGTTGCTTGTTGTGGAGATTCAACAGGACCACAGGGAAATGGAGAACCGGTTCTTTTTATAGATGATTTCTCTCATTTTCACTGCGAGCTTTCGTGGACTCAAATGAATATTACCAGTTTCGAATTCGATTCTTATAATCTCTATCGTTCAACATCTCCCGGCATATCCTCCGATACAACTGGAGCCGAATGCGTTGCGACCTTCTTTGACATCAATCAGCTTGAACACGCAGACAGTCTTCTCGAAGTTGACTCTGATTATTATTATGCACTACTCACCAAGGTGCTTGAAACAGTTAAGCTTGATTCAAATCGGTGGAGCAATGAAGTTTTTATACAAACAAAAGAGATAATAAACGCTGAGATCATAAATAATTCCGGACAAAAAATTTATGTTGAAGTAAATCAGTCAGATCCTTTTACTAATATATGGTTAAGCAACATAGGTGATAAATCTCATTGGATAAGCGGGTTTGATCAAAGTATTTGCGTGACCTCAATCCTCTCGGGTGATACACTTCGATTTGCCTTTCCGGAATATGACGTGAGCACACCTCACGGCGCCCGGATATACCTCGGTGAAGCTGAGTTCACAGGAGCGCCCGATCTCGCTACATATGACCACATTTATGACAAAGTTGAAGGGGGATGGATTGCTGTCTGGAACACCTCATGTGTGGACTTTGTTGCGATTCCTACTCAGTTATTAGCAAAGGTAGGGGGAGATACGTATAATTATGGTTTCCTCAGCTCAGTTACCCGAGCTAGTCTGATTGATTCTCTAAAGGCGATGCCTTCTCCTTATAAAGATTTTGTATTTCCACAAGGAAGTTCAGACCCGGTCAGATTCTTCTCTCCCGGTCATTTCTTGAACACTCCTGAAATTCTGGAAGCATGCATTGATTCTGCTCTTCATCTGGGATTACCTATGCTGGTTGGTACTTCATGGTCATATGGTCCCGACACATACACAAATATCACATACCAATTTCCTGACGGAATGACAGCACTCCACAACGGCGCCGATAACGCAAAAGCAACCAACATCAATACTGTAAACGTATTTGCAAATGCGATCCCGAATACAGGAACAGGCGGACCGAGATTAGCAGCTCTGATCGGCGCAGCCGCAAACAGGGGTGTGCTTTATGACTATGACAAGTGGGATAAGCCTGAAGCTTATTATAAAGATTCTTCTGATAATGCCGGTCAATATAACTACTATTCAAAAGTGCTGCATAGCTTATCCATAGATGGAAAATGCTACGGCATGGCGTATGATGACTACTACGAACAACTTTCGGGTACAACGGTATATTCAGGTGATTCGGTAGCCATCACAATTCTTCCCTTCAATTAGCATAAGGTCAGGCTTCATCCAAGAACAGTCTGAGTAAAACAAAACAAATAAATTGACGGAAAATTATTTAATTCCAAAAAGTTTTTGGGTAATATCAGAAAATAAAGTCAGGAGCAACAATGAAAAAACGAAAGAAATCCACACAGTTTATACGATCATTTTGTGTTTTGATTAGTTTTCTAATCTTGAGTGTAAGCTTATGTGCTGAAGATGCAGAATACCAGTACAAAGAAACCGAAGAGCTTGTAGAACTCGTGAATGACGCTGTTGTATTGATAGAAGAGAAAGGTAAAGATGTTTTTGCTGAATTTGCAGTTCAGGATTCCAAATGGCGTCATGATGACAAGTACATTTTTGTAATTGATCCTGAAGGAATGGTGTATGCACATGCTAGTACCGCTTTAGTAGGCACCAATGTGATCGAACTGACCGACGTCAACGGAAAACCCTTTATCAAATGGTTTTTAATTGAAGTATCCGGCGAAGATAGCAGCGGCTGGTCACATTATTTATGGAATATTCCTGGCGAGGATGAGCCCACCTGGAAAACAACATATGTGAAAAGCGCACTTGCTCCTTCAGGTGAGAAATACATCACTGGCTGTGGTCTTTATAATATGACAACGGAAAGAGAATTTGTAGTAGATCAAGTTAATGAAGCTGCTGAAATGATTACTTCTCAGGGACTCGATGCCTTCGATGTTTTGAGAGATCCACAATCAGAGTTTATTTTTAACAACAATTATGTTTTTGTACTTAATGATGAAGGAATGCTACTCGTACATCCGGAAATTGAGGGGACAAATCTCTATAATTCTCAAGATGAGAATGGAAAATTTTTTATACGAGAAATACTTGAAGTTGGCAGAGAAGATGGCTCAGGATGGGTGGATTATTGGTGGAGCAAACCCGGTGAAGATAAGACCTCATCTAAATCATCTTATATAAGACAGATCGAAGTTGATGGAGATATTTTTGTAGTAGGAGTTGGAGTATATTTGGAATAACTGAATATTATCTGTTGTAATTAACATTTCTTATATAAAGCATTTCTGGACTTCATCAGCCAGCAGGCAATGGAGTTCAGAAAATGCGCAAAGACTGGATTTCCTCTTCCCACTTTCGTGAGGACAAGCTTCGAGGGAATGACACCCCTAATTTGCCCATAAGGGCTAGCCTAACCCGTCTCATCTTTACAAGCTGAGTCGTGTTTCATAATCACGAGTCGGCCACGAAGGGAACGACTCGGGATGGCTTACTTTTCAAATAAATCTCGATCTCTTTCAAATCTTTCTTTTGAGTATAATTTCATCAAATTTGCATATTCCTCAGGTGAAACATCCAACAATTCATAAACTTCTTTTGAAAACAGTCTTCCATTTCTCTTACCAATCCATTCTAGGTAATTAGAATATAACCAATCCTCAGGTTTTTTTACTAGATTAGCATGTACAGGGTTAAAATGAATGTATAAGCATAGTTGATAGAAATATTCTTGAGTGGAGATTAACTTGTGCTGAAGAGGTCCTTTAAATAAAGTACCTACTCTTTTGTATTTATGATTATAATAAAGAGTATAGCCCGAAAATACTTCATTAAAGATTTTATATATCGGCTCATTACTATCTTGTTTCATGAAAAAATGAAAGTGATTTGGCATCAGGCAGTAAGCAAAAATTGTAGATGGATATACAACAATTTTTTCTCTAAATCTCTGTATAATTCTCATATAATCTTCCTTGTTGATGAATAAATCAAGATTCTCGATGGCGTGGTTAAAAAGGTGCAGGCAGCAACCTTTGACAAAATTTTCTTTTTTTACTCTCATGTCTTAATCCTCCAACACGACTCATCTTTACAAGCTGAGTCGTGTTTACTTCATAAAAAGCAATTTCTTAACTGTTTTCTGCTCCCCTGACTTTAAGACATAGAAATAAATTCCATTTGCAACAGGTCTTTCACTCTCGTCTGTCCCATTCCAGCTAACAGCGTGAAATCCTGCCTGGATTTCATTATTGAATATAGTTTTCACTTTCTGCCCCTTTATATTAAAGATCTCAACCGTTGCTTTCTGGCGGTACGGCAGATAAAATGAAATTGTCGTTTCATCTCTAAAAGGATTAGGAAAATTTTTCATAAGAGTAATGGAATTTTCTTCAGGAATTTCTTCATCACCCGCATATACGGGCGCTCCGTATTCATAGCAGCCCATGTCAACAATATTCTCTCCCGAAACTCCATCCCAGATACGAATATGCCCTTCAAGGTCTGTATCGACCTGCACATAACTATTTTTACCTACATCTATGCAAGGTGAAAGTTCATCAAGATGATAATTTTGCGTTGTCACGTCCACAAAAAGCGGATCAGCAGAAATATTTCCTTGCCCACTCCAGAAAGAGGTTACATCGGAATATGTAATATTAATCTTTGTAGAATCAACAGCCCATATATCGGACGGTTGATTATTCCAGAGAATGGTGTTATAGACAGCCATCTGGTTTGAGCCAAGATGACTGACTCCGCCTCCTTGTGTGCTTACGACATTATCGGCAATTGTCGAATTGATAACTGCTGCCACTCCATCATTCACATAAAGGGCACCGCCTTTTGAATTAGTTTCAATACTGAAATTTCCATAGAAAAGACTATTATCGACCATGATCAAAGACCCTGCCCCTATATAAAAACCTGCACCGACAGTTGCTTCATTGAATCCGATCTCACAGTGAGTGATATCAACATATGAATCATCCATTTTGAGTGCACCACCACTTATGGCAGTATTAAACATGAAAAAACAGGAATCAATAAGCACATCCTGACAGCCATCAGTGTACATTCCACCCCCGCTGCTTGCTACCTGGCATTCATTGAAATGTGAATATTTAGCTTGCATTGAGAAAATATCCTTCGCATAAACACCTCCTCCTTCCCCTACTGTGAAAACTCTGCAATCATTAAAATTGCAATCCTGAATATCAACAGTATTGATAACATTTAAATATACTGCTCCACCTGAGAAATCGTTACTTTGGCAGGAGGAAAATTCCGAATTTTGAAGATATACGTCCTCGAACAATTCGATGTACAATGCACCACCTTCATCTGCATTACAATTTTCAAAAATGCAATCTTTGACCTCTATTGATGTGCCCCCAACAGCCCAAATCGCACCCCCATCATAATTTGAAGAACACTCATTAAAATAACAATTCAAAAACGTAGCTGATCCATTTGTGCTTATAGCTCCACCATACCCGGAATGGTAACATGATGAAAAAGTAATTCCTTCAATAGTGATCCCATTCTTAAAACCAAACATGAAAGCAGAAAAAAGTGAATTACCATCTATGATACAGTTTTCAAAACCATTCTCGGAAAGAATAGTAATATTATTCTTTGGTACAACCAAATTTGTATTCATTGTACCCTCGTACACACCATCCGCTATCATAAGACTGTCCCCTGCATTTAAAACATCCAGCGCCTCTGCAATTGTAGTAAAATCACCGGTGCCATCAGGATTTACATACACTGTCTTTGTCGTATCAGGTGAAACATGTATGTAGTCCGCTTTTTTGATCGTCGAAGTAATCCCGAATTGATCCGCAACACGTAATGTAACTGTTTTCAATCCATCTTCTGCAAAGATATGTTCTGGGTTTGCTTGATAAGAAAAGTATCCATCCCCAAAATCCCAATCCCAAGTTATGATTGGACCTGTTTCTGCAAAACTACGGTCGGTGAACTGCACTGCAAATGGCTCCTGCCCGTAAAAACTATCTGCAATGAATTCTGCACGAACAGGGCAATTGTCTGTGAAAACCTGCACGTCATCAAGATATACACCCTCAGCAACATCCTCATCATCACTGACAAACCGGAAACGGAGCTGTATTTCGCTTCCCGCAGGTATAAATGAAAGATCATATTCGTATTCCAACCAGCCATTTTTCGTAGTGAGTACAGGAAGTGCACCACCGCTGCCGATAAAATCAAGCGTAGTCCATGCAGTTCCGTCAAATACCTCTATGTATATGCCATCAACACCATAGTTTGTAAATTCGTACCAGCACCAGAAAGAGAGTGTCGAACTCGTCCCAACTGGAAAAGTGACTGACTCAAGTACTTCCTGAACTTCAATAGGATAATATGTTGAATCTTCAATTCCGCAATACCAGCTGTGGCCTCCAGAGACTGCTTTACGATCCGTGAGATGCCAGAGATCATCAGTGCCCCAATGCGTCCATTTATCAGAACCGGATTCCATATCATCCGAGAAACCTGTTTCGCCAATGTTTAAAGTACAGGTATCAGTACTGGTAAAACCAAGACTGTCTGTGAAGGTAAGTTCCAAATCTGCAAATGCCGGAGGTGCACATGAGGAGTTGATACTCAATGTTATAGTCACATTTGCACAATTTTGTGAAGGAACGTCACCAACCTGCCAGATACAATATGGAATATCCACACAAGGACTGTCTGAGCTAACATCGAGCTCGGTGTTATTCGATTTTTGTAAACCGAAATTTTTTACAATTAGTTGAATGTCGACTTCCTCTCCCGGCTCAGGAATACCGTTCCCATTCCCATTTGTCAAATCAAATACCTGGTGATATATATATTCGAACTCCGGAACTGCTCCAGTTATAGAAAGCGTACCTTCCCAAAATCCATCAGTATTATCAGTAATTGAATAATGAATAGGAACTACTTCCCCATTTTCTGTATCCTGTGAGAGGTCGAAAGCAAAAGCATCTTCTTCAAATATGCCTGTTTTTGGATCGAGATATGGAATAAAATGAGTGCTGTCTAAGAGTGTGATAAGATCACTATCTGTTGTAAGATTAATGTCAAGATCCTGTGCAGGCATTTGTCCGAAATTATGGAATCCCGCATCAATACTCGCATTTGTACCGGGTATGACATAGCCATATATCGAATTATTTGTAGTATATGAATCGATCATGACATACGGCTGATCTGCGATGACTTTGATCGTATCTTGATAGGGTAAGAAATTCTGTGCAGTTACAGTAAGGAGAAGGTCATCGAGAATAGTACCGGTCGTAACTGTGAACAGCACTTCACCCTGAAGATCAGTATATCCGGTTTCATACACTTCTTCACCCTGCATGAGGCATACAAGCGCATCTTGCAACGGATTACCCTCATCATTACTTAAGCTAATTTGAACATCACAGGTTCCAATCGTCACACTGTCCGGATGTGAGACATAAAGGTTTTGCGGAAGATCTGTCCAGATGGGCATCTCCGGCTCTCCAAGCAGATTTGTCTGGTACTCGCACCAGCGGAAAACATTTTCATTCCTCGAATAGGGCACATATACGGATTTTGCCATCGCAAGTGTCGATCCTATATTATAAATTTCTTCCTGAAAAAGTTGTTTATAGAATTCCTGATCAAAGGTATCAGAATAGCCATAAAGCGGATTACCCGGGCTTCCCCACCCATAACGTGAATTTCCGATGAAAGCCACACCCCCACCGTCGGGATTATTTATCCAATGTTCGGCGATGCAATTGTAATCAAAAGCAGCAGGCCAGCACCCGATCGTGTACCATATAGAGAATGCAGGGGCATTTGTCAATGCATCAAAATCGCTATTGCTAAGATACCCCGAACCTAATGACATTGCATTAGATCCTGCATGTCCGCAGTGATTAATTATATGCTTACCTTCATTGAGATTTGCCATCGCATTATCGTAATTATTATTTCCGATAGATTCGTATAATTTTGTGATAGGATCGAATCTGTCAGGCACGTAGGTGTCATCGATAAAGTTCTTACTCTCACCCGAGTCTGTGTAAGGATCATCCCACAACACCTGAGCAAGAAACATCATATCGGTTTGGTAACCGACTGGCGGATTCTTTTCATACGTGAGAATTTTATCAACGAAAGCTGCTGCTTCAACACTGCTTTCTACAGAAACTCGCCCAACGAACACATCAGGATACATATCGATATTGTCTTCGAGCTCACCATATATTTGATTACCATTTTCATTCCACGTGCCGTCCAGATCGGAAAAATAGAGATCACAGGGGAGGTAATTTTCCCAATATGAACTATATTCGCAATCAAAGGCAAATGCTTCTCTATACGGCACAAAATTTGTATCTCCACCAAGTAAAATCCACAAAGTGCCGTGGTTTTGGTAATAATCCTTTATGAAGTTCCTCACTTTCTCAGCGTTATCGGCTCCATCATAATTGTCATAAATATAGGAAGTTGAGATAATTGTTGCACTGATACCTTTTTGTGTTTTCCAATCTGCAAGGGGCTGAAATTCTCCTTCAAAATTATCCGCTGTGATGATCACATATTCATAGATGTCATCTCTTATATCTTTATGAACGATGTGAGGATCATGCAGTTC
>Ga0222639_1001321_pt1 | contig 10535 bp, 8 predicted proteins | sample AntAcemetagen185_FD_179863 | JGI IMG/M metagenome (GOLD analysis project Ga0222639, IMG submission 179863) | Saline water microbial communities from Ace Lake, Antarctica - #185 | ecosystem: Environmental > Aquatic > Non-marine Saline and Alkaline > Saline | place: Antarctica: Ace Lake | collected...
TTCCGCGTGTTTCCGCGCGGAAGCGGGTTCTTATGGGAAGGATACGCGGGGGTTGATACGGCAGCACCAGTTCAACAAGGTGGAGATGGTTAAATTTGCCAGGCCGGAAGAATCGTATGATGAACTGGAGAAATTGACAGCAAACGCCGAAGAGGTCCTTAAGAGACTTGGCATTCATTTTCGGACCGTCAATCTGTGCACGGGTGATCTTGGGTTTTCCTCCGCGAAGACTTATGACCTGGAGGCTTGGCTACCCGGACAGGATACGTACAGAGAGATATCCTCCTGCAGTAATTTTGAAGCATTCCAGGCACGCAGGGCACGCATAAGGTTCCGGCGCGAGGGGAACTCAAAGGTTGAGTTCGTTCATACACTTAACGGTTCAGGTCTCGCCATAGGGCGGACAGTGGTGGCGATACTGGAAAACTACCAGCAGAAGGACGGAAGTGTAATTGTTCCTGATGTGCTGAGACCTTATATGAATGGGGTTGACAGGATAGTTCGGAATAAGTAGAGTAACCAATGCAAAACCGGAGGGATGGCCGAGAGGTCGAAGGCGGCGGTCTTGAAAACCGTTAACCGAAAGGTTCGCGGGTTCGAATCCTGCTCCCTCCGCCATATAAACTCAGATTCAGAAGCGGAGAGATGGCTGAGCGGCTGAAAGCGATCGCCTGCTAAGCGATTGTACGCCCCAAAAGGTGTACCGGGGGTTCGAATCCCCCTCTCTCCGCCAGATTTGTATTGTGCGCCCATGGCTCAGCTGGATAGAGCGTCGGACTACGAATCCGAAGGTCGAAGGTTCGAATCCTTCTGGGCGTACCATATAATTTAAAATGGGGTCAGGTCTTGCTTTTTGCCTTTCCTGATACTTTCTGCGTCTGAGGTTATACATAAGGAGTAGGGGGGTATTCCCCTTAGAGGATAAGATTATAACATGGAGGAATTCAATGGCGTCAAAGGATAAAGTTGCAAGGGATACCCAGAAGACTTACTGGGAAGGTGAACTAAGCCATCGTCTGGGGGTCCTGAATGAAAGTGGTCTCGAACGGGAGAAAATCGTAAAGGATACTTCTGTCAGAAAGATAAGAGCCGAGTTAAGGAAGATTGGTGCAAGGCTTGCCGTTATAGACAAGAAGAATAAGAAAATAGAGGAAATGGCAAGAATCAAGGCCGAGAAGATGTCCATCCCCAAGGAGAAAAAAGCCACGAAATCAAAGGGGGAAGAAGAATCTGCTGAGGAGAGTAAACGCCAGCAGAAGCTGAAGAAGAAAATGGATAAAAAAGAAGAAAAGAAACAGGCCAAGGAGTAAGGAAAGATCAGATCCGGCCATCTTCAACATAACCGGATATGATATGTTCTCTGGTCGCTGTGTCCTGATTTTCCGGGGCTATTTCCCCCCAAGTTCCTTCGATTTTTTTGTTGCGGCTTCCACGGCCGCCGCAAGAGTCTCCCTGATTTTTCCGGCATTGAGTGCCGCTATGCCCTCTATTGTAGTGCCGCCCGGGGATGTTACCATGTCGGTGTGCTGAGCCGGTGTTTTGTCTCCCTTGAGGCAGAGCTTCGCCGCGCCGAGCATAGTCTGGGCCGCGAGCTTTAACGCGGTATCGGCTTCAAGCCCCTGGCTGATGCCCGCGTTTGCAAGTGCCTCTATGATAATAAATCCATAGGCGGGTCCGCTTCCGCTCAGACCGGTAACCGCGTCTATATGATCCTCTTTCACAACGACTGTTATCCCCACTGAATCGAATATCCGTCGGGCCGTGGCCATGTCGCTGTCCGTAGTGTTCTTTCCGCCCGCAAGGGCTGCCGCGCCTTCACCTATGATGGAAGGTGTGTTCGGCATGACTCTTACTATACGGGTTCCTTCGCCCGTGCGTTCTTCTATAAATTTGAGGGTAATGCCAGCCGCGATGGATATGACGAGCCTGTCCGCAACGGTATCAGAAATATCCCTCAATACCGCTTCCATGTTCTGGGGTTTTACTGCCAGGATAACGATGTCGGAAGTCTCTATGGCTTTTGCAATGTCATCCGACACGGATACATTGTGTTTGTTGCTGAGGTACTCAAGCCGTTCCCTTCGTATATCATGTACAGTTACAGCCTCCGCATCCGCCAGCCCGCTCGAAATAATCCCCCCGGCTAATGCCTCTCCCATGTTTCCCCCGCCTATGATGCATATCCTCTGTTTTTGCATTTTAGTTGGACAGCCTCCATGTTCGCATATTGCGCAAGATAACTCATGCTCCGGGAAGTATAACCAGTTCCACTTTTCCAGGAACATTAATCTTGACTTTTAACATAGCAATCATTATTCATAGCCTATTTTAATGTAAAGGGGAAGATATGTTTGTATTTGGAAATTTCATAGAGGCAATTGCCAGGATAATTGACATGGGGCTTACTTTGTATATGTGGCTCATCATTATAAGGGCTTTGATTTCCTGGGTGAATCCCGATCCATATAACCCGATAGTCCGATTCATACATCAAGCTACTGAGCCTGTACTTTTCCAGGTCAGGAGATTGATTCCGCTGAAAGGTCTCGGCATGGATTTCTCTCCGATTATTATAATACTCGTTATTGTGTTTTTGCAGAGTTTTCTTGTAAAAACAATGTTGCAGATTGCGGTCAATTTCAGATAAATAAAAGGCGCCTGCTTATGAAGATTATGCCTTTTGACATCGATGTGCGTATTCAGATTCTGAATACGGGGAGCAAGAGGGCGACATGATCCCGGTCGGTGAGACGACATCTGGTGTTGTATTTAATATCAGGGTTATTCCACGTGCATCCAGATGCGAACTTGCGGGCATCCAGGGTGATGCCCTGAAGCTGAGAATAACAGCTCCTCCTGTTGAAGGTGCGGCCAACAAAGAATGCGTTCGATTCCTTTCAGATATTCTGGGTGTAAAAAAATCTCAGATAACGATTATAGCCGGACACAGATCTAAAAATAAAAAAGTTTCAATTTCAGGAATAAACAGGAAAGACATAGAGGCGCTTGTGTAGAAGAATGAACACAAAAACTTATTCTTCCGCTAACCGATCAGAAATCCACAACTTGTTTTAGCTGCACTTCGGGATAGATCTGCCCCGCTTTTGGCGGCATGGAGTTGTACACCCATTCTATATCTATCGTACCCAGTTTTATTCCACAGTATCGCCCTGTGCCCGTGAATGTTCCGCGTATCAGGATATCCTCCATGTCCATGGTAAGACCGAACACTGCCACGCACGTCCCTTTCTTTATCGCGTCCAGTTCTTTTCCGTAGGCTGCTGTGGAAAAAACTAGTCGGCGACTGTCCGACGCTTTGCACTGTATCAGGGGAATAATGCAGGGAAATCCGTCATCATCTACCCAGGCAATAAACTTCAGAGAGTCCAACTTATTGAAGAGCGCTTCTCCCCAGGGTCTCAGTATCTGCTCTCCCGCGTCTGTCTTTGCGCCCGATTTCGCGGTCCAGGTAAGCAGAGACGCGAGACCGATATTCAACAGTGGCAGCTTTTCTCTGCCATAAGTCTCCACGAGATCCATGTAGTACACGGTGTGTATGCCGAAGTAGGCATTGTACCTGAACATGGGTTTTTTGTTGAACATCTCATAGTCTTCCCCCTCTTTAGCAAGGTGAGTCCAGGTGGCTTTCCCCCTCCAGAGCGACTTGTCGAGAGTCATAATGAGAAAAGCTGCGTGGGGATTTGTCCTGACGTTCTTCTTGCTCAAGCCTTCAGAAAACTGAGCCCAGATAACCTGTGTCGGGGTTTTTGCCTGGAGGGCGGTGATCAGGGTTATGTGAGGAAGGCCTTCTGGATTTATCGTCGCGATTAATCCAACCTTTGCCTCCGGTTCAAATTCTTTCATGTCATTGATTTCGAATTCTCTGAATAACTTCATCTATTCTCAACCTCCATTTTTGTCGGTCCGCTCCAGGGTAAAATAGGGTAAAATAGGGACACTTCCCGTATTAAATGGCCTTTGGTTTTTTTGGGCGACCGGCTTTACCCGGCAGTATCTTCCGGCAAAGCTTGGTCTCCAATCCCGCAATGAATGCTTTACTTCCCAGAGGCCGACCAGTAGATGTTTTTGTCCTGATCTTTTCATCCATCACTGGATCTTGCTGCATCAGGAATATTTTGTAAGTTCCCCGATCTTTTTCGTCAAACCACCCCTTACCCGTAACCAATTCATCGCCTTGCCCACTAATATGCGCCCGGCAACTCGACCAAGGGTAGCCTTCAGGTCGTTCCACCAGCGCTGATTTCACAGGATTTTTCTCGATGTATCTTGCCACGGCCCATAAATAGGACTCGGTATCAACGATAGTTGAAAAAAAACGGTTCTGCCATAAACGACCGCTACGTTTGTATTTCCGATTGACATGCTGCGTATATAGGAGGTTTGTCCTGCCGATACATCGGGACAATGATCCCTCATCGGCGGGAACGGCCAGGATGTGCACATGATTAGTCATCAAGCAATAAGCCCAGATATTAACGGTTAATTTTTCACAGTAGTCCTTCAGCAATGACAAATATGTGGTTTTGTCTTCATCATCAAAAAAGACATCGGCGCGGTTATTGCCTCGTTGGGTAATGTGATGCGGATAATTGGGGGCTATGATGCGAGCGATTCTCGGCATGAATGTAGCTTTACCCTGATCCTCACCAATCGTCAAGTATTAATACGGGAAGTGTCCCTAGTTTTCTCCATTTAACTTGACACACAAGAGGGGGTATAATACGCTTTGCGTCCCAGAAGGAAGTTCTTATCAATATTTCAACGTGGAAGTGGGAATGGGAATGCAGTTGGTCAGTGCAGGGCAAGTTTTCGACATTGGGCGAACATGGGTAGACACAAAAAACAAAGCTAAATCTATATTATTCCTCACCATTTCTTTTTTCCTTACCTTCTCTTCCATAGCCTTCTCCGCCTCCACCCTCCCCACCGGCGGCGACATCACGGCCGGAAGCGGCTCCATAAACCAGACAGAAGCCGACATGACCATAAACCAGACATCGCAGAACATGGTGATCGACTGGCAGGGATTTTCCATAGGAGTGGACAACAGCGTCACCTTCGAGCAACCATCCGCAACATCAGCAGTCCTCAACCGTGTAGTGAGCAGTGAAATATCAAATATACAGGGCGCGCTGAAGGCCAACGGAAGGGTATTCCTCATCAACCCCAACGGGGTTCTCTTCAGCAATACCGCCTGTATCAACGTGGGCGACCTCGTAGTATCCACCCTCAACATCAGCAACGAAGAGTTTGTGTCGGGCAACTATGACTTCAATGGAAACAGCCCGGGGCAGATCATCAACAAAGGAGACATAAACGCTTCTGACGGCGGATATGTCGTGTTCATCGCCGCCAGGATAGAGAACACCGGAAATATCACCGCTAACAGTGGTGGTGTCCTCCTGGGTTCTGGAAGCAGGGTCGTCCTGGATCTTGGGGGTCCAGTGAAGCTGAAAGTCGAAGAGTCCGCCATAGACGCCCTCATCCAGCAGGGCGGAGCAATAAGAGCAGATGGTGGTCTGGTCTACATCTCTGCAAAGGCAGCGGGAGACCTGACATCCACGGTCATAAACCACACAGGTATCACCGAGGCCAGGACTCTTGCCACGGGTGAGAATGGCGAGATCTACCTCCTCGGCGACATGGAAAATGACCGCATAGCAGTAAGCGGAACTCTTGACGCCTCCGCTCCAAATGGTGGAGACGGAGGGTTCATAGAGACCTCCGCGGCGAAGGTGAAGATAGAGGACGACGTTCATGTGACCACAAAGGCCGAAGATGGCGAGACGGGCACATGGCTTATAGACCCCAACGACTTCACCATTGCATCCAGCGGAGGGGACATGACGGGAACCTTGTTGAGTACTAATCTTTCCGGTGGCAATATAGAGATTCTGAGCAGCTCAGGTTCTTCTGGTACCAACGGCGATATCTTTGTAAACGACTCGATAACCTGGGATGCCAACAAGCTAACGCTGAACGCTTGGCGCAACATCGAGATCAACAGTGAACTCTTCGGCTCGGGGTCTGCGCAACTTGCCCTGTACTATGGTCAGGGAGCTGTTGCTGCTGACAATACCTCTACCTACAGCATCAATGCACCCGTCAATCTGCCTGCCGGGGAAAACTTTTCCACCAGATTGGGCAGTGACGGCGTGGAAAAGACCTACTATGTCATCACTGAATTGGGAGACGCAGGTTCAGCAACGGGCGAGGATCTTCAGGGAATGTCCGGCGGCCTGGCCGGGTACTACGCCCTCGGATCCGATATCGACGCATCCGACACCGCAACCTCTGAATGGGGCGCCGGGGGTTTCGATCCCATCGGCTACGCCTCCTATAAATTCACCGGCAACTTCGACGGCCTCGGTCATACGATCACAGACCTATACATCAACCGTCCCTCAACCAGACTCGTCGGACTCTTCGGAGACACAGACGCTGCGGACATCCGGAATGTTGGTCTTGAGGGAGGCAGCGTCACCGGCAACAGCCTTGTCGGCGGCCTGGTTGGGGACAACTACAACAACAGCACCGTCAGCAACTCCTACGCCACGGGCAGCGTGACTGGCGACGATTATGTCGGCGGCCTGGTTGGGCGCAACCAGGACAGCAGCACCGTCAGCAACTCGTACGCCACGGGCAGCGTGACCGGCGTCGAGCATGTCGGCGGCCTGGTTGGGCACAACTACAAGGACAGCACCGTCAGTGATTCCTACGCCACGGGCAGCGTCACCGCCACAGACACCGTCAACAATCGTGTTGGCGGCCTGGTTGGGAACAACGACGACAGCAGCACCATCAGTAATTCCTACGCCACGGGCAGCGTTGACGGCACGGGTAACCTTGTCGGCGGCCTGGTTGGGTACAACTACGACAGCAGCACCATCAGCAACTCCTACGCCACGGGCAGCGTGACCGGCGACGAATATGTTGGCGGCCTGGTTGGGTACAACTACAGCAGCGTCACCGTCACAAACTCCTACGCCACGGGGGCTGTTGAAGGTACAGGCGACTACGTCGGCGGCCTGGTGGGGTACCACGTATCCGGCACCATCACAAACTCCTTCTGGGACAAGGAGACCACGGGGCAGACGACAAGCGCGGGTTCTTTAGCTGCCTTCGGCAAGACCACCGAGGATATGAAGAAGGAAGCAACCTATGAGAATTGGGATTTCACCGGTATTTGGTGGATAGACGAGGGCAACACTTACCCTCTCCTGCGCAGCTGCCAGACCCCGGTCACCTTGACCGCCGTAGACAGCAGCAAGGTCTACGACGGGGCGTCTTATTCCAGTTGGAGCTACACCGCATCATCTTCTTCATACAATGAGGGGAAAGTTAGCGGTACGGCCGATTACGGCGGCCTGGCTAAGGAAGCAATCGATTTCGGCAGCTACGAACTTACTCTTGGCGGTCTTTTCTCCAACCAGTACTACCTGATAACGTTGGTTAACGGCACACTGGACATTACCTCCAAGGCCCTGACACTGGCTGCGACAGCAGCAAACAAGGACTACGATGGAAACACCACAGCCACCGTTGCGGGTTATGGTCTGAGCGGTTTTATTGGAACGGAAACCGTCACCGCCAGCAGCACGGGAGCCCTCTTTGATACCAAGGACGCCGGAACGGACAAGACGGTCACCATCGCCGGAATAACCCTGGCTAATGGAGAATACGGCGGCCTTGCATCCAACTACAGCGTTGCCGGAAACACAACGGCGACTGCTGACATAACGGCAAGACCTGTCAATGTTATGGCTGACTCTAAAACGAAAGAGGAGACGGAAATAGATCCTCCCCTTACATACCAGGTCGAAGCGCAAACCGGTGATCGTGGCCTGGTAACGGGTGAGAGCCTCATAGGTGCCCTTATTCGTGTGATCGGGGAAACATCCGGTATCTACGAGATACAGCAGGGGACGGTAGTCGACGCGGAAAATCTGAACTACGAAATCAGTTATACTCCGGCCGATCTGATGATCACCGAAAAAAATGATGGTGTACCTGAGGCATTGAGAATATCTATTCTGAATGTTCGGAATCTAGCGGCGCGCACAGGTTCCGGGTATGGCGGGTACAACAACAGCAGCATCAGCAACTCTTACGCCGCAGAAAGCGGTCACGTAAATGGCGAGATCAACCTTCCTGAGGCTGTAAGACTGTGGCTCAACAGTAACCCCGATTGACCCCTGAGCAGGAGAAAAGATGTTCCATAGGACAAAAACTTCGACACTCTGCCTCGGGCTCTTTCTGGCCTTTATCTGTTTCGTTCCCTTAACCGTCTTCGCGCTGGGGCAGCCGGATGCGGGCAGCATAATTCAGGATACGCAGCAGACGGATATTAAGCCAAGGACTTCCTCTGTCGATCTTGAGCTGGAGGGGGAGAGTCCGGGTGAGATCCCGTCTGGAGGGGCGCAGGTAAAGCTGAACGGCATACTCTTTTCCGGAAACACCGTCTTCAGCGCCGAAGAGCTTACCTCCGTGGTCGAGGATGAGATAGGCAAGCTCAGGGACATGGCGGGGCTGCGGAGCATCGCGAACCGCATCAGCATCTTCTACCGGAACAACGGCTACACATTCGCGCGGGCCTACATCTCCGAGCAGAGCATGACGGACGGCGCGCTGACCATAGATATTGTCGAGGGGTGCTACGGCAGGATCGAGGCAAAAGGAGAGCCGGCACTTGCTGCCTGGGCGCAGCGCTTTCTGTGTGGGTTCAAGCCGGGGTGTGTTATCGAAGACAGGAGCCTGGAAAGAACGATGCTTATCCTTGGAGACCAGCCTGGGGTTGATGTATCTCCGCTGATCTGCCCCGGAGAAAAGGGGGGCACTGGGGACCTGGAAGTGCAGGTCACGGAAGGACCGAGATTTTCTGGCCGGGTCAGGTTCGACAACCACGGCAACCGCTACTCCGGGGAGTACAGGGGAGATATGACACTGCGTATGAACCGGGCATTCATGCTCGTCGACGAGATATCGATCAGAACCCTTTACACAAGCGAAAACATGTGGCTCGGGCAGTTTGATTACTCCTTCCCGATAGGATACTCAGGCCTGCGATGCAGCGTAGGCTACGCCCATACCGCCTACGACCTTAAGGCTCCCTACGAAGGTTACACAGGGACGGCAAAGGTGAGCAAGGCGGGTCTGAGCTACCCTTTTGTCCGCAGCTTAATGACCAACCTGGCCCTTTACGTTACGGGACAGTACAAGGATTTGAACAACGAACTCTCCGGAGTAAGTTACGAAGAGAAGACGAGCTGGAGCGGAATTGCGGGCCTGCAGTTCGACCATCGCGATTCATTCGGCGGAGGGGGTATTACCTACGGAGAGCTTTCGGTACCGGCGGGAGATCTCGATTCGGACAACGCGGGAGCGACGCAGGGGGGCTTCACGAAGGCGAATCTTGAAATCACGCGGCTGCAGAGCCTCTCCCCGGCTTTTTCCCTCTTTGTGAACGCCTCAGGGCAGTGGTCGGACACCGACCTTGACTCATCAGAAAGCTTTACCCTTGGTGGAGCCAGTGGAGTAAGGGCATACCCTCAGGGTGAGGCTTCGGGGAGCGAAGGGTGGCTGGCAAGAAGCGAACTGCGCTATGCGGCCGGCGACTACTTTGCCCCTTATCTCTTTTATGATACAGGGCATATCGCTGCTGACGCAAGTGATGCACGCCGGAGCATCGCGGGAGCGGGGATCGGTCTGCGATGCATACGTGGTGACTGGAGCCTTGACACATGTGCGGCGTGGGAAACATGGGGCGGTGACGCAACGTCCGACGACCACCAGCGCTCCCCCAGGGTGTGGGTAAGCGTGGTGCGGGGCTTCTAAAGCCGGAATGGGGTCAAGTCTACGCTTGACCCTTGTTGCTGATTGCTAATTAAAACCGTCTATTGTGGTTGTAGGTTTTTAAAACAACAGTACAGGAAGTATAATTTGGTCTGATAATGACTATTCGCTCTAATGCAAACTTTCACAGATCAAGATATGTTCCATCCTGTCGGACTTTCTCGAGTCACCTCCGATAGCTGGCTGTTTCGCACATAATCAAGATTCACAAAAATCCTATTCTGATACATCTTTGCTTCAGTTGGACTTGACCTTTTCCTGTAACCAGTGTAGTAAACTTTCCGGTATTTACACGTTATATCAAGGTAAAAGAACGGCACAAAGATGGGTATGACAGGTACAGGGGTTATACGCAATTTCCTGTCCAAGGGTTCACGGTTTTTTATTCTGAAGTGGACCCCAAGTCAAGGACAAGTTTCTCTTAGATTAAGGTGTACTTCTTTTTGTTTTTTAACCAAGTTATTTATGCTGCCATTTGTTGGGCAACTGCCTTTCCCCAATACACCTCAGCAGGTGTTTTTCTTGAGAACGACTGATGGAATCGTTCAAAGTTGTAAAACTCAAAATATTCTTTCAGCCCGGTAATCAATTCCGCTACTGTCTCATACTCTTCGAGAAATATCTTTTCGTACTTCACAGATCGCCATAAACGTTCTCTGAAG
>Ga0222639_1001322_pt1 | contig 10533 bp, 11 predicted proteins | sample AntAcemetagen185_FD_179863 | JGI IMG/M metagenome (GOLD analysis project Ga0222639, IMG submission 179863) | Saline water microbial communities from Ace Lake, Antarctica - #185 | ecosystem: Environmental > Aquatic > Non-marine Saline and Alkaline > Saline | place: Antarctica: Ace Lake...
GAGGAAGGTGCTTGTTATGAGGAAGGGGGCGACACGGTCTTTTGGTCCGGGGCGGAAGGAGATTCCGGAGGATTATAGAAAGGTTGGTCAGCCGGTTTTGATTCCGGGTTCGATGGGGACTTCTAGTTATGTTTTGGTTGGGACCAAGGAAGCTGAGGAAAAATCTTGGGGGTCAACTGCCCATGGTGCTGGACGAGCTATGAGTAGGACTGAGGCTAAGAAAAAAATGAGTTTTGAGGATGCGAAGAAAGATATGGAGAAGAGAGGGGTGTTTGTTGAGTTTGGTGGGCAGAAGGGGATGGTTGAGGAGTCGCCGTTTTCGTATAAGGATGTTGATGAGGTTGTTCGGGTTTCTCATGATGCGGGGCTTGGTAGGAAGGTTGTTAAGTTAAAACCTGTTTTGGTTGTGATTGGGTAGGGATGATTGATAATTAATAGTTAGATTTATGAAAAAGATTATTTATGTGGAAAAAATATTAGTTTTATCTAGTTGGTTGGTTTTTAGAATTATTTACAGCAATATGCAACAAAATCTCCAACATCTACACCTGCGCTTCCATCCTGATCCATAATAGAAAATCCTTTCATAAAAGGATAATCATCCGGACAAATAATATAAGGACTTTCATCCATATCGAGAGTCCCCTCTACTCTTCCACCATCCTCACAGCCGGAGTATTCTTGGTTTAACCCATCCCCTGTAATCGTTTTACCAAAATCTAAGGAACATTCATCACCTACTATAACCCATTTACACTCTTCTAAAAAATTCCCCGCACTTCCACAAGTCCACTCTCCTCCACTCATGACCAAAGTTTCTCCATTAGTACAGTTCTGTAATTCACTTAGAGCATGACCTGGATTTGGAATAGAACCCATTGTTGCGTAAACAACTCCTATCGTTGCTATTAGTACAAAAATACTGGCCAATAAATAAATTGTTTTATTCGAAAAATTGATTTTAATATTCACCATCTTTAATTTTATAGGATTGCGGTGTTTAAATATGTTTTGATTGAAAGGGCTTTGATGAGGTTGTTCGGGTTTCGGATGAGGCGGGGATTGGTAGAAAGGTTGTGAGACTGATTCCTAAATTAGTTGTTATCGGATAAAGTTTAAATAGTATAGTATTGTTATGAGGATATGAAAAAGGGACTGATGTTTTGTTTTGTTTTAGTTAGTCTGTTTATGATTAGTTTTGTTTCTGCTGAAAATGAAGATGTTATTATGCGACTTTCTTCTTATGAAAATGCTCACGCAGGTTTATGGAACAGCACTTATTCTTATATTTTAAATTATACTGAAATTTTTGGTTCTGTTTATTTTGGAGATTCAACACAAGTTCATAATTGTTCTGTCAATTCTCCTTTTTTATGGTTATCTAAAGAGACTAATTCTCATGTTTCGAATGTTTCTAATTCTGTTTATAATATTTCTGTTTGTTATGGGGATTTAGTTTGTAGTGTGCTTACGGGTGATTGTCCTGGGGTAGTTATAGCAAGATTATCCGATTTTACAAATGCTCATATTTCAAATGCTTCTGATGATGATTATCCTGTTAAAATTTGTTGTGGTGGTGTTGGCGGAGGAGATTTATATTGGGCGGATGCTAATGGGGTTCCGATAGGCCAGAGTGATAATGTTAATATTGGGGATACGGTTCGGGCGGTTGCGGGGGTAAGTTCTATTGGAACGTTTAATATTTTGGAGCATAATGATGATTCTAGTGATGATATTAGGACAGATGTTGAGGGTGAATTGGATGCTAACAATAATTTGGTTTATAGATGGAAAATTACTCAAGACGATTTGAATAAGACTGATGAAGATTTTGACGCATTTTATTTTAGGACGAATTTGACTGGTGAGGATGAGAGTAATAATATTTCTATTGATGGGACGTATGATGATTTTCCGATGAATATCACGATTGTTTCGCCGGATTGTGGGGATGATTTTGACGAGGGTAAGAATGTTACAATTGAAGTTGTGGCAGATGATGAGGATGATGTTATTGAGGGGAATGTGACGATTGTGACGATTGATGATGTTTTTGTTAGAAGTTTTACTAATGGAGGGGTTGTTTTTAATTATACTTTTGCTTTGCCTGGGAATTTTCAGATTGTTGCCGAGGGGATTAATAGTAGGGGGAAGAGGGCGAGGCATATTGCTAATATTATGATTTTGGATAAAGAGGATGGGAGTTATGTTGCTGGTGAATATACTGCGGCGTGTATTAGTTCTCCGAAGGATTTTAGTAATATGAAATCGAGTAAGGTGAAGTTTAATGCTTCTACGACTCGGGCTATAAAAGTTGTTGGTGGTGCGCCGTTGGTTTTGACTCCGAAGAATAATGCTACTAGTTTTAGTTGGTATTGGGGGTTTGCATCTAGTGATAATACTTGGAGTGTTGCTTGGGAGTATGTGAAAAAGATTGATGTGAAGGCATATGAATTTTGGGTGGATTTTCCGGTTGCGGGAGATAATTCTGCTTCGCTTAGGGTTGAGCTTAGTTAGTGTTACTACTTATAGATTACGTTAATGGTAAGGTTTATAAAGTCTAATATTATTAAGAATATATGAAAACTTTAGTTGATAGGATTAGGAATGGTATGAAATCTGTTGCAATTGGTGCTACTATAGGATTGGCGGCTATGAGTTGTAATCCGAAGCAAGCTGAAGGAGCTTTGGTTGTTGATAATTTTGCTGATTTGGTTAGTTCTAAGACTGGTGGTCAGTATGTTAATATGGAAATAGATTATTCTGTTCAGCCATTTGTATGGGATAGTTTGATGATTCGAGATGCTAATACAGGAGTTGATTCTATTGTTGAAGGAGATTGGCATATGGGTTTTGTTAAGTATGTAACTGGCGGAGCGGAAATTGTTGGTCATGCGGAGCAACCCTACGCGGGGACTGTCGGAAATGGTTTTATGAGTGGAACTTATTATAGCGGGATAGGAAATGGGAATAAGCCCGAGGATGTTTGGTTGATTAATGATGGAAATGGGGATGGTATCGGATTGTTGTATAATGATGGGACGTTTGTTTTAGGAGATGATGATACGTTTTATGGGTCTAATGATATTTTGCTTGGGGATAATCAAGTTCGTGGAGATGTGAGTCAGTTACCGATTTATACTACTAGTTCACCTAACGATGCAATTCTTCCTCATATGATTGTTTTTCCTATTCCAGAGCCTGCGACTATTGGGTTGTTGGGACTTGGTGCTGTTGCATTAGGTTTGGGCAGAAAGAGGAAGCTTGTTGAGTTTAAGATTGTTGATAAAAAATAATTTTTCATAATCTTTATAAAGTTCTTATTCTCCTTAGGTATATGAGGTGGGGGATAATAATTTTGTTGGGAGTTTTTTTTGTGAGTTTTGCGAGTGCGACAATCCCGGGAGGGTGTGAGGATTCTATGGTTGCGTATTGGAAGATGGATGGCGATGTGACGGATAGTTATATTAATGGTTATGATGGGAGTGGAGGGTTTTTTGATGGCACGTCTCTTAAAGTCGATACTGCTGCTAAGTTTCGTGGCTCTGATAAAATAACTGTTTCCAATTTACCTGTTTCATATTTTGCCTCGGCGTTTACAATTGAGATGTGGATTAAGGAAGACGGTATGGAATCTAGTGCTCTGTTATTTGATAAAGATAATTATAAAATCGAGTATGTTTTAGAAGGTTCATTTCCTTCAATAAATCATTATGTTCGGGCTAGTGTTGGTTCTGTTTCAGTTAGTTCGGATAGTCTTAATACAAAGGATGCCTATCACATCGCTCTTACTTGGGATACTTCGAATTTGAAACTTTATGTTAATGGAGATAACGTGAATAGTACTACTTTATCTTCGGCTGCTGGTGCTACCAGGGATTTGATTATCGGAGATGGCTTTACCGGGTTGATTGATGAGTTGGCGATTTATAGTACCGTTGGTACTAGCTCTGGAGCTTTGAGCAGTAGTATTATTGGTGCGCATTATGAGTTGGGAAAGGCGGGGAAGGATTATTGTGATGAGGGTGGTGCGGGTGGTACTTCGAGGACGGAGACTTCTATTAATATTGATGGGTGTAATTTTGATTTTGATGGGGGGACTTTTGGGGTGGCTAGGAATACGTGTTCAGTTGATCCTGTGAAGGGTTTGTTTTTTTGTACTCAAGATGGGGAAAGTTTGATAACTGCAGATTGGGGGCTTGGTTGTGCGATGGGGGATGCTGGTTTTGCGGGGGGTAACGATTCTTGCTGTCCTCTTGGGAAGTTTTGTAATGTAAGTGATGATGGTAAGCAATTTAGGTGTGTGACGAGACCGGAGAGGTGTGTGGATCAGAACACTTCGGAAGAATGTGCTGATATGGGATGTCTTTGGTGGTGTGATAAGAAGTGTTATGATAAGAATGAACTTACTTGCGGGGATTATGGTTCTTGCGGTGAAGAAAGTTCTGCTAAGTGTGATGCTGACGATTTTAATCTTGGAAAATACGAGGGGGTTTGTGGGACGATTGTAGAGTGTGGTGATGATACTATATTTTCGATTTCTGATGAAGGTTGTGGGTGTGCGTGGTATGATGATACTTCTCCTGGACATTGTGATTTTAATTTTTATGTTAATCAAATGTTTTATGGAATTGATGAGACCCCTAATAAATTTAGTTGTTCTAATTCTTATATTCTTGGGGAGTGTGTTGATGGGGTGCAGGAAGTGAATTGGAGTTCTAATAGTTCAGCTTTAAGTGGTGATTTTGAGAGTACTGGGATTCCTCAGGATTGTTTGGCTGCTGTGGATTGTGATGGTGGCGAGGAGGAAAGGCAGTGTGGTGAGCCGATAATTAAGTTGCCCGGTTTTAGTTTGTTCGCTTTTTTTATGTCTTTGTTTCTTGTTGGGATTTATTGTATTAAGAACTCGAAGAGTTCTTAATTGGTTTGGAGTTTGTGGTTCGGAGTGAGTGCGCTTTGCGCAAGACTTGTTTGGCTGAGAAGTTGGTGAAATAAAATGAATGAGAAGGAGAGTTATAATTATGAGGATTTGTTAGTTTGGCAGAAAGCTATGGATTTAGTAGAGAAAGTTTATCTAAAGATTAGGACATTTCCTTCTATTGAATTGTACGGATTGGCTTCTCAATTAAGAAGGGCGGTGACTTCTATTCCTTTGAATATCGCGGAGGGTCAAGGTCGTGGGAGTAGTAAGGATTTTAAAAGATTTTTAATTATTGGTCGTGGTTCTGCTTATGAGGTGAATACTGTTTTGCAAATATGTTTGAGGTTGGGTTATATTAATGATGATGAGTATGATATTTTTAGGAAAGAGATTGTTAGTATTACGAAGATGATTAGCGGTTTGATTAAGAGTTTGGGACAAGTGTAATTTTTTGTTTGTGATTTGAAAAGATTTAAATAGAGGATTTGCTTGATATTATTATGAAGAGGATTTTGATTTTTTTATTTATTTTAACTTTGTCTGGGTTGGTTGTTGCACAGGGTTCGGAGTTTGCTGTTAATTTAAATATTGGTGATGGGGACGATGGCGGTCAGGATTATGTTTCTTCTACGAGTTTTTGGGATGCTTATGGTGCGTATGTCTTCGGGCTGATTATTCTTTTGATTATTGTTATTTTGTTGAAGAAGGGGAAGCGGAGGGTTGGAGTTGTGAAAAAGGTCAAGGGTGTTAAGGGAAAGAGAAAGAGTAAGGGAAAGAAGAAGTAATTTGAAATGTTTATAAAGTTGTTTTTTCTATATGGTTTATGAAAAGAGTGTTGATGTTGTTTGTATTAGTTTTTGCTTTTGGTTTTGTTTCGGCTTCGGTGGAGGTTCATAATCATAGTGTTAATGATTCCTATTCTCCGTTTGAGATTATTGCGGGGGAGATTAATTTGACGATTGTTGGCGAGGAGTATGATGAGTTGATAATTTCTAACGATGATGATGAGATTAGTTTGGGGGATTTTTTGAATGCTAGTGGGAATTTGTTTGAGTGTTCGCCGCCGGATTGTTCTAAGGATTATAGTTCTTCTGCTGGGGTTGTTGATAAGAGTTTTAGTGTTCCGGCTTCGGGGAATATTTATTTGGGTTTTGTTGTGACTGGGGAGGATGTTGTCGTCGAGGATTTGGATTTTAAGTTTGAAAGTGATTTCGGTGTTAGCTCTCGGGTTCCGTTGGATATTAATTTCTTTGAGGAGGAGGACTGGAAATTTGGCGAGTTTTCTAACGAGTTTTTGGAAAAAGATTATGGGTGCTATGATGTTACGGCTGGTTCGGTTGGGCCACTGATTGGAAATGTTCGTTATTGTGAGATGATTCGTTTTCCTGATTCTGGTGCGATGAAGGTTGGGGCGATTGTTTCTGGGAGTGATGCTTTGGATTTGGATATGACGGTTTATCCTGATACGGGGACGGGTGGTTCATGGCCTTGTAGCTATGATCCTGGAACTGAAGATGGGTGCGTGGTTTTTCCGAATGTTGGGGAAATTTTTTCTAGTGGGGATTATCAGGTTTGTGTAAATGCAAAGGCTTCTACAAAATATAGGATTTATAATGAGAGTGAAGGGAGTAATTGTGGGTTTGTTTATACTTCGGGGTCGGATAACAGCACGAAGGATTATTCGGTTTTTGCTCAGGGTGTGAAATATGCGGACGCGAGTTTGCTTGAGTCTGCTGATTTTGGGAATGAAGATATTATTATTGCGGCTAATAAATTGATTGAAGAAAGATACGAGGGAGATTGTTCGGATGGTTGTATTCTTCCGATTTCAATTTCTGGGGTTTCTCAGAATGCTAGGATTTATGATGTGTCGTTGAGTTTTACTAAGAATTTGGAGTTGGATTCTACGGATAAAATTTATGATTTGGATGTTGTTCCGGTTCTTGTGGATTTTGATGGGGTTGTTGATTTGAGTTCGTTGGGTTTTAGTGTTTCTGAGACTATGGATTATGTTGTGTCTTTGGGGTCGGAGGAACTTTTTGATGTGTCTGTAGATATTTTGCCTGCTCCGATTATTTCGTCTGTTTTTCCCTTGAATCCTCCTGCGGGTGTGCCGATTAGATTTTATGTGAATGTTGATTATCCTGATAACGTTTCTTTGATTTATGAGTGGGATTTTGGCGACGGTGTTACTGAGATGACGAGTATTCCTTATGCTATGCATACTTATGCTGAGTTGAAAAATTATAATTTGAATGTTGAGGTTAGCGCGGGGGGCGATTTGACTTCTAATAAAGATTTTGTTGTTGATGTTATAAGTCCGGAGGTTGCTGTTAATGAGAGTTTGGTTTCCAGGAGGAATGCTTTGGATAATGTGATATCTCAACTTGCGAAGTTTCCTTCTTGGTATGGTGGGCCTTTGGGTAAATTGATTGATGTTCTTTCTTTCGAGGCTGAGTTGGATAGGTTGGATAGGGCGTATGTTAATTCTTTTATTGATAGTGATTTTGTTGATGTTGCGAAGGACCTTTATGCTTTGGATGTTCCTGTGGTTGTTGCTGTTGAAAGTTTTGATTTTCCTTATCTTATTGCAGATGCTGAGGATGTTGATATCGAGCCTGTTGAGATAATTAGTGGGGCGGTTAGTGGTTCGGTTAGTGAGGATTATGCTAATCCTATTCTTACTTGGCAAAATGAGAATGTTGATGGTGGTCTTGTTTCGAAGATGTTTTCTGTTTTGAGTTATAGTGGTGAGCTTGGTGGTATTTTTAGAACTTATAGTTTTGATGTTAATTTGAAGTATGACAGTGAGGCTTATTTTGTGATTAACAAACCTTTTAGCGAGTTGTATTTTAAGGAAGGTGTTGGGGCGAGAAAGGCTGGGGATGCGACTGTTATTATTTTGGCGGCGGGTAGTGATACTTCGTTTGAGTTTTATTATGAGGGTAGTGAGCCGGTTTCGTTTTTTGTTTCTCCTAAGCTTAGTTCGATTGTTGTCGAGGCTAATATAGATACGACTTGTAATTATAATTTGGTTTGTGAGAAGGAGAATGGGGAGAATCCTGATACGTGTAGGAGCGATTGTAAGCCGATTGTGAAGGCGATTATTTATTTGGTGTTGGCTTTTTTATTTGTTTTTGTTCTTTATAGTGTTTTGCAGATTTGGTATAAGCGTCGTTATGAGGGGCATTTGTTTAAGGATAGGAGGCAGTCTTATAATCTTTTGATGTATGTAACGAATGCGAGGGCGAGGGGGATGAATGATGACAGGATTGCGGCTGAGTTGAGGAAGAATGGATGGTCGACTGAGAGGGTTAATTATATTATTAAGAAGTCTGTTGGGAAGAGAACGGGGCTTTATGAAATTATTCCGTTTGAGAAAGTTTTTGCTTACTTTAGGAATCGGAAGGCGAGGAAAGTTCAGGCGGCGAAGGTTGGTGTTTCGCGAGGTGCTAGATATTAGTGGTTTGTTTTTTTGAGGCTGTTATACGAAATGTGGTTTTGCCCGCATAGGCTGCGCAAAACTCGCTACGGTGTTTCTTTGTTAAGTCTTGGGAGTGGTTGTTAAGTCTTGGGAGGGTGTTATACGAAATGTGGTTTTGCTCGCATAGGCTGCGCAAAACTCGCTACGGCGCTCACATTTCTGGTTTGGTATCGTCACGAATGGAGTCGTTGTGTATGGTGAGATTGGGGGACGTTTTGGGATTGTTGTTATTTTAGGATAATTGTTTTGGGGAGTGGATGGTTCTTGAGCCGGATATACTCTCACTGATTTATATTTTAAATTAGGTTGGGGCAGGCTCTTACGTAGCATATTTCTTCGCATTCTGGGTTTGTTACTGGGTCTCAACAACAAGTTGGGAGAAACATTAATAAATCTCAATTTCGGTAGAGAGAGATGATTAAGATAATTAGGAATTTTGCTCGGAGAATTTTTTCTGGGATTTTTAAAAAAAGAGGGGAAATAAAATTGGGTTTTTATGGTTCGCCGAATGCTGGGAAGACTAGTTTGGCTAATAGGATTTCTCAGGATTGGTTGGGAGAGGATTTGGGGGCGGTTTCTAAGATGCCCCATGAGACTAGGGAGATTCAGATTAAAGAGAAGGTTATGATTGAGAAGGATGGGAAGAAGATTGAGTTTAAGTTGATTGATACTCCTGGGATTGCGACGAAGATTGATTTTGAGGATTTTATGAAGTTTGGTTTGAAGAAGAAGGCTGCGCAGACTAGAGCTAAGGAGGCTACTCAGGGGATTATTGAATCGATTAAATGGTTGGACGATATGGACGCTGTTGTTGTTTTGATTGACGCGACGATAAATCCGTATTCGCAGGTTAATATTACGATTATTGGGAATTTGGTTGCGAGGAAAATTCCGGTTTTGGTTGTTGCGAATAAGATTGATTTGAAGAAGGCTGATATTAAGAAAGTGCAGGGTGCGTTTCCGGAATATGAGGTTGTTGGGATTAGTGCTAAGAATGGAGATAATATTGAGGAGTTTTATGAGGAATTATTTAAATTGGTGAAGAAAGTTTAATGATGAAAAAATTAGATAGAATTGAGGGAGAAAATGTAATTTCCTATTTTAGGTCTGTTCCTAATCATCCTGCGAGAGTAGAAATTTTTGAGATTGGTGATAGGTTTGCAAGATTGTCTGTTGTTAATAGAAATTCAGGAATGATTATGGCTGAAAAAAAGATTGTTAAACCCTATACTGCTAACCCTGATGATTATTTTTTTGAAGCAGATTTAGCTTCAATTGAGGGATGTCTTAGGAATGGTATTAACAGAAGGTGGTTTAAGGATAAGGGTTATGAGATAGCTGCGTGATTGTTAAAAACATTTAAATAATACTGAAACAAAGTAATAACAAGATGGTGAAAAAAATTTCGGAAAAAAGGAGTTGGTGGAAAAGAAATCAGGAAGTTATTATTTGGATAGTGGGTTTGCTAATCATAATTGCGTTGGGGCTTAGAGGTTTTGGAGTGGTATGAAATCCCTCGGGGTTTTGTCAATTCTCTTGAACTTTGGAGTCATAGCGTTTATAGGGCTTAAGGTCCTCGACACTGCGTGTTTCAATGCAGAAGATATAAGTTTGTCTTTGATTGCTTTGATATTCTCAGTGTTGGTTGAAATAAAAAGAGAAATATATAATGGTTAAAAAGAAAATAAAAAGTACAATGAAAAAGAAAGGGAAGATAATTCCTAAGAAGAAGTTGAGAGATTTGACGATTCATTTTATGCCGTATTCTGAGATTGCTAATGAGGATGCGATTGGTCGTATTAAAAAGATAATGGGGCTTGTTCTTGCTCAGAAGATTATTATTTTGCAGGGTCGGTTGCTTCCGGATGAGGAGGCTCGGTTGATTGAGAATTCTATGACGCTGATTGGGAATATCAAGGATTTTCAGGGGATTGAGATTGCTGCTATTTCTGGGGAGAATGAGAATAGGGGGCTGTTTAATAAAGTGAGACATAATATTGCGAAGATTTTGGTTGGGGAGCAGGATGCGATTACGATTATTGGTCCGGCTTCTGTTGTTAAGGATATTACGAAGGACCCGAAGAAAATTGAGTTGATGCTTCAGCGGCGCTGAATCATAAGCAGGTTG
>Ga0222639_1001325_pt1 | contig 10523 bp, 13 predicted proteins | sample AntAcemetagen185_FD_179863 | JGI IMG/M metagenome (GOLD analysis project Ga0222639, IMG submission 179863) | Saline water microbial communities from Ace Lake, Antarctica - #185 | ecosystem: Environmental > Aquatic > Non-marine Saline and Alkaline > Saline | place: Antarctica: Ace Lake...
CTAATTTGGAGACTTAATTCCTGGCTTGATTGTTGAACATTATAACAATCAAAAAATCAAAAGGGTAAATAGGTGATATTATGGCAAGCGGCGGATACAGACCAGGTGCCGGGCGTAAGTTTGGATCAAAGGATAAGAAACCAAGAGGTAAGGTTAAGTCCACAGAGAAATTACCCCTCAATCAAGCTGATAGGGATAAAATTAATGAACTCTTAGCAATAGACCTTGAAACAAGAGAGAAGGCGAAAACATACAGTGACCTTTTGACCCGGGCAAGCAAAGGGGAATCATTGACCGTAATAGAAAAACGGGAGATGTCCAGCCTTCGGGATGAACTGAAAAAGCGGTTAAGTGATGGTGAGGGTGAAGACTTTACACTTGGCAACCCAGATGCAAAAGAATTTCTTGAAAAGCTCTTACTTTCCAACAAGGTTGACCAGAAGACTAAAATTCAAATTGCTAATATCCTATTACCTTTTCAGCATTCACGCAAGGGTGAAGGCCTTGGCAAGAAAGATGAAGCAAGCGAACGTGCCAAAACTGCTGGAGCCGGGCGTTTCAGTGCTTCAGCCCCCCCTAACCTGGCAGTGGTGAAGAAATGAAAATGAAAATATGTACCTCTTGCGGAAAAGAAAAACCCGCGACGCTTGTTTTCTTTCATGCCTATAAGCGTTCACCTGATGGGGTGCGCTCGGTTTGTAAGGTTTGCCGAAGTGACCAAAGCCGCATGAATCGCAAAAAAAACCCCGAGGTGGTGCTTGAACAGGACCGAAGGAGGAGAGAGGCCAACCCGGAAAAGGTGAAGGAAAATAACCGAAAATGGCGAGCGGCAAACGTCGAAAGGGAACGCGAGAGGGGCCGCAAGCGGAGAGCAGATAACCCAGAACAACTGCGAAGAAACAGTCAAAAATGGAAAGCGGGACATGTTGAAAAGGAGCGTGAACGGGGACGCATGAATTCCAAAAAACGGCACGAGCTTCTTTACGGAGTAGATGCCTTTTTCACTCTCGGGCACAGGGTTCGTTCCGCAGTAACAAAATCTTTACGCAAGGGGACGAAAAGCCAACGAACGTTTGAGGCACTTGGATATACAATAGAAGAATTGCGGCAACACATCGAATGCAAGTTTTCAGAAGGGATGGACTGGATCAAGTTTTTAAAAGGTGAAATTCACCTTGACCATATAAGGCCAATGGCTTCGTTCAAATTCACATCAATGGATGATCCCGATTTCAGGGAATGCTGGGGACTTCATAATTTGCAGCCGCTTTGGGCTTTTGATAACTGGAGTAAAGGGGATAAATGGGATGGCAGATAGCCCGGTGACATGGACGACAAGCTGCCCTGACTGGGAAAGAAGGATTGTGGCTGGGGAATCTCTTATCCCTCCGCCAATTTTCCCCGATGAAGCCGCAGCCGCTCTTGCCGAGTTCAAAGAGCTTCGCCTTGTCGATGTCCTGAACCGTCCGACTATCGGAGAGATTGGCCGACAATGGGTATTCGATTTTGTGAAGTCGATCTTTGGCGCTTATGATGTGGGTTCTGGCCGTCGCCTAATCTCTGAATTTTTCTTATTAATCAGCAAAAAAAATTCCAAAAGCTCCACCGCAGCACTTTTGATGCTCACCGCTTTATGCTTGAACTGGCGCGACTCTGCTGAATTTTTAATACTTGCACCCACGGTGGAGGTTGCATCGAATTCCTTTTTACCTGCCCGCGATGCTGTCAAGGCCGATGATGAGTTAAGCGACCTAATGCACGTTCAGGAACATATAAGAACCATAACAAATCGGAACTCCGGCGCTACACTAAAGGTTGTTGCGGCCGATTCAGAATCTACTGGTGGTAAGAAGGCCACGGGTATCTTGATTGATGAAGCGTGGTTGTTTGGTAAGCGAAACAATGCTGAGAATATGTTTCGTGAGGCCTGCGGTGGCCTTGCATCCAGACCAGAGGGGTTTGTAATTTGGCTCACCACACAATCAGACGAAGCGCCTGCCGGTGTGTTTAAGCAAAAATTAGACTATGCCAGGGGCGTACGTGACGGGCGGATTGATGACAAGAGTTTCCTTCCTATCCTTTATGAGTTTCCCAAGTCTATCCTTGATAAAAAGAAACACCTGGACCCGAAGTACTGGCGTATTACGAACCCGAACCTTAAGGCCTCCGTAGATGAGGAGTTTATCTTACGTGAATATAAGAAGGCCGAGGAAGCAGGTGATGTATCCATGCAGGGATTTCTTGCCAAACATCTGAACGTAGAGATGGGAATGTCCCTGAAGTCTCAGCGATGGGCTGGGGCGGACTTCTGGGAAGCTGCTGCAGGTGAGGTCACGCTTGAAATGATCCTTGAGCGGTCTGAGGTTGTCGTGATCGGTATCGATGGCGGTGGTCTTGATGATTTGTTAGGGTTGGCTATTATCGGCAGGGATGCGGAAACAAGAAACTGGTTACTGTTTACTCGTGCCTGGGCGCATCCCTTGGCATTGGAGCGCAGGAAATCAGAGGCTCCGAAATACAGAGACTTTCAAAAGGACGGTGATCTGATCATTGTCGATGAGATTGGCCAGGACGTTCAGCAGGTGGGTGATATTGTGATGAAATGTGAAGAATCTGGTCTGCTTGATCGGCTTGGAGTTGACCCTGTTGGCATTGGTGACATTGTGGACGAAGTACAGGCAAGAGGTATTGAACATGATCGTGTTGTCGGTATTCCCCAGGGCTGGCGGTTGAATGGCGCTATTAAAACCCTTGAAAGACGAGTTGCTGAAAAAACAATCATTCACGGAAAACAACCGCTTATGACGTGGTGTGTAGGGAATGCAAGGGTTGAACCACGAGGGAATGCAATATCGATCACGAAGCAGGCATCAGGAACTGGGAAAATTGATCCTCTGATGGCAACATTTAATGCAACTGCCCTTCTTGCAATGAATCCCGAACCACGACGGGTTGTATCCGCATACGCTGGTATGACAAGATCTGAGATGCTTGAGAGTATGAAATTTTAAATTACCTCTTGACTTCACTTATTACTTATGATAAGTAAGAAACAGGAGGTGAGAAATGAAGATAAAAACATTGAGGTGTATCAAGTGTGGTTACAAGTGGATTCCCAGAGTATGGCCAGTCAAGCAATGCCCTAGATGCAAAACGTATTACTGGGAGAAAGCGAAGGTAGCTAACAAATGAAAGAATGTATCAAATGCCATGATATATTTCCTTTAACCAGTAAGTTTTTCGGAATCCGTAAAGATTCGCCGGATGGTTTTAGAAATGATTGCAAGGTGTGTGTCAAGAAAAGGCGGGATGCTTGGCATATAAAAAATAGAGTCAATCAGCTCCTAAAGATGAAAAACAATTGGTACGAAAACAGAGAGAAGCGACTCGTAGAAAAAAGGGAATATAACTGTGTAAACAGAGGTATTCTTATTAAAAAATGTCACGTCTATTATGAAAATAATCGTGAGGCACTCCTTGCCCAGATGAGAGAATTTCGTGATAATAACAAAGAAAAAATAAATCATAGGCGCAGAGAACAAAGAATAGAAAATTATGAATCATATATGAAAGTTAGTAATGAATATAACAAAAAGAACCGTGAAAGGATAAGGGTTAGAAGCAGGAAGTACCGAGCCAAAAAACGGAGAACAGACCCATATTACAGGTTACTTAGTAATTTAAGATCACGAATTAGCTTGGCATTAAGGAAGGCTAAAAAGACAGATAAAACGATAAAGTTAATTGGGTGTACAATACCCGAATTAGAAACACACCTTGCTAAACAATTTCAACCGGGGATGTCTATGGAAAACTATGGGCAATGGCATGTTGACCATAAAATCCCATGTGCTGTTTTTGATCTTTCAGACCCAAGGCAACAAAAAGAATGTTTCAACTATACAAATCTTCAGCCCTTGTGGGCAGAGGACAATTTAAAAAAAGGTTCAAAGATGTTAAAAGAAATGGCATTTTAGAAAGGAAAATCATGACCGACCTACCCAACAAAAAATATCTCACACCGCAAGAGGTGGCGAAGCATTACACCCTAAAGATCAAGACTCTTTACGGTTGGATTGCAGAGGGCAAAGTAGAGGCCGAGAGGATAGGTCCATATAAAGTCTTGAGAATCAGAAGGGAAATAGCGGAGAAATTAGCGCAACCTGTAGTGTCATAATCTTATCTAGCCACAAAATATAGTCCATCCAGTCTGTCCAGTCCGTGACAGCAACCCCTAGAACATGTAATAATTCCACCATATAGTTTTAAATCTTTCCATTAATTACTCTACTTATGGTGGATTATTGAATTTTTTCAAGAGGATAGCGAAGTCTTACCATCATTTTCGTAATTTGGGTGTTACTGATCCTAAAGCATGGGATCGTTCCCTGTGGAATTTTGCCGGCTCTCAGTCCCTATCTGGCGAGGTTGTCACTGAAGAAACCGCTCTTACCTACTCAGCTTTTTGGAATGCTGTGACGCTCATATCTGGCACAGTATCCACACTTCCCCTCCATTTACTCAGAAAAAGCAAGAAAAAGACAGTCTTTGTCAATGAAAATCCACTTTTCAAGGTACTTCACGATAAATTTAATCCTTGGATGACTGCGCAGGTTGGCCGTGAGGTAATGGTAGCGCACATCCTAACATGGGGAAATTGCTATGCTGAGATCGTGCGAAACGGCATGGGTGAAATTTCCGAGTTGTGGCCAATAGGCCCGAACCGCGTCAGGCCTGCAATGAAGGACGGAGAACTTATATACAATATTAGGGTCGGCAACGAGGAAATACCATTACCAAGATCGAAAATACTACATATTCCTGGTCTTGGGTTCGATGGTTTCATGGGTTACTCCGTTGTATCAATGGCTCGCAAATCCATCGGTCTCGGTATGGCGATGGAAACATTCGGGAGTAATTATTTCGGCAATGGTACACATCCTGGTGTGATTGTATCAACTCCAGGGAAGCTCGATCCAGCGGTAAAGGCTGATATAAAAGCATCTCTCATAGAAGCATACAGCGGTCTTGGTAAGTCTCACCGCTTAATGCTGCTTCAGGATGGAATGAAAATAGCAAATGTCGGTATTCCACCGAACGATAGCCAGTTCCTGGAGAGCAGGCAATTTCAGATCCCGGAGGTTGCCAGGTGGTTCAATCTTCCCCCGCATAAGCTGAAAGACCTAACAAAATCATCCTTCTCAAATATTGAATCAGAACAGATATCATTCGTGACGGATTCGATATTGCCCTGGTTAATCCGTTTTGAACAGCATTATAACATGCAGCTTCTTACCGAGACAGAGCAGTTCAAGCGGGGAATTTATACCCGCCACAATGTTGACGGTCTGATGCGTGGAAACTCGAAAGACCGGGCAGATTATTATGCAAAGATGTTTGGAATTGGGGCAATGAGCCCGAACGATATACGTGAAAAGGAAGACTGGGACCCGAGCGACAATGAGTATGCAGATGAACTCTTTGTGCCGGTCAATAATATGATCCCATTGAGTAAGATAGATGAATTCATGGATAAAGTTACAAGTCAGGGAATAACCCCAGCGGTAACGCCTGAAAAACCCAAGGAGGTTGAAGAAAATGAGAATCAAACGTAGCCCGTTTGGAAAGATTAAGGGCAAATATAAAATTGAGAATAAGGCGAACGATGCAACTGTCTATATTTATGATGAGATAGGTTGGTTCGGTATCGAGGCAGCACAATTCGCCAAAGATTTTAGTGAGATTAAAGCCGACACTATTCATATCCGTATAAATTCACCCGGTGGGGATGTTTTTGATGGTACGGCGATAGCTAACACTATTAAGCAACATTCAGCAAAGACAATCACACATATCGATGCGATAGCGGCTTCAATAGCTTCGATCATAGCGTTGTCCAGTGATGAGGTTATAATGGCCGAAAATGCTTTCTTTATGTTTCATGAAGCATGGTCAATCTCAATAGGAAGTGCGGCTGATTTCAGGAAAGAAGCTGACTTACTGGATAAAATTGACGGTGTACTTGCGAAAACATATGTGAATAAAACCGGCAAAGATGAAAAAGAAATCAAAGGTCTTATGGTTGCTGAGACATGGCTTACGGCAGAAGAGGCTCTTGAGATGGGGATGGTTGACCAGATTGAAGAGGGCGGAGAGGTAAATGCGTCTATGTTTGATCTATCTGTCTTTGCAAACGTACCCGATTGTTTAAATGGAGAATGTGAAATAGGAGAAGAATTGAATCCGCGAGAATTAGAACGCGCCCTGCGTGAGGCTGGGTGTAGTCGAAATCAAGCGAAGGAGATATTGGCAAAGGGCTTAGTCGAAGAGTCTGTGCGTGATGCTCAGAAAATAGACGAGGCGAAACAGAATGAGCGTGATACTCAAACTGACCCTCTGCGTGATGCTGAGACTGCCAAAGAAGATAAGGTGTCAGATTTACTAACTAGGGCTGAAATGGTAGCCCCATCACAAGTATAGGAGGATTTACAAATGAAAACGATTACACAGTACAAAGAAGATATCAAAAACCTTATGGTAAAGGTGGCTGATATTGATACGAAATGTGTGGCAGAGAATCGGGATATGAACGATGCTGAAGTGGCTCTCAAGAAAGAGATCATGGATACCGTGGAAGAGTACGAGCAGATTGTGGCCACTCAGGAACGCCAGGAACGGGTGCTGGCAAGGCTCGAAAAGCCAGAAGGTAGTTTAACGGTTCCCAAGGATGCAAAAATTGAGACAGTCGATACCAGTGCCAGGGACAGATTTGGTTCTTTCGGTGAGCAGATGATGGCTATTATGAGAGCTGGACTGCCGGGAGGCAACTTTTCGGTTGATCCACGCCTTCACAATGCGGCTTCGGGTCTGAATGAAACTGTTCCCTCTGATGGTGGTTTTCTTGTCCAGCAGGATTTTTCGAATGAGCTTTTGCAAGATGTTTTTGAGACAGGGATTCTTGCTTCGAGATGCCGGAGAACTACCATTTCGGGAAATGCCAACAGTACCAAAATGAATGGCATTGATGAAACGTCAAGAGTTTCCAATCGATCAGGTGGAATTGTTTCTTATTGGGAAGATGAAGCAGATGAAAAGACCGCATCAAAACCAAAATTCAGAAAGATTGAACTCAATCTCAAAAAGTTGACCGGTCTTTGCTATGCAACCGATGAAAACCTGGATGACGCTCCGCAGCTTGAAGGCATTATCAAAGAGGGATTCAATTCAGAATTTGGGTTCAAAATTGATGATGCTGTTTTCCAGGGAACTGGCGCAGGGCAACCACTTGGATTCATGAATGGTGGATGTCTGGTTTCAGTAGCTAAAGAAACTGGTCAGGCAGCGGATACGGTGGTTGCTGAAAATATTGTAAAAATGTATTCACGTAGGTTTGCCGGTCAGACTGGCAATTATGTCTGGCTGTATAACCAAACCATTGAACCACAGCTTTTCACAATGAGCCTTGCAGTAGGTACTGGTGGAATTCCTGTTTATATGCCCCCTGGTGGTCTAAGTGATGCCCCTCATGGGCGGCTAATGGGTCTACCTGCAATCGCAATAGAGCAAGCTGCGGCACTCGGAACTGTTGGTGATATTTCGTTGGTTAATCTCCAAAATGGTTACATTCTTGCCGAAAAGGGCGGGGTGAAGAGTGACATGAGTATTCATGTAAGATTTATTTACGATGAGAGCGTGTTTAGATTTGTTTTAAGGATTGATGGACAACCTGTACGTGCCAGCGCTTTGACGCCTTATAAGGGCGGCGCCGGTGCAACTCAATCGCATTTTATCGCTTTAGCAACGAGATAACTTTAACTGCCCCTGCCTTCGGGTGGGGGTATAAAAAATAAAGGAGAAATATTATGTTAGCAGAAAATTATAAAATAGTTCCGGTGTTCTTTGATGAAACGGATTTTGGCGCCAGTACGGATACAGACAGCATAGATATGTCTGGTTTTCACAAGGCAACCTTTATATTCAATTTCGGGACTGTTACAACCAATGTTACTATTACTCCTAAGAGTGGGATAAGCGAAGGTACTTCAACGAATGCTGTGCCTTCACAGTATGCCGCAGGTGGAGCTATCATAGGAACGGCAGTTGCTGGAAGTACAGCAAGCTGTGATGTTTTGGCAGCTTGGACTTCCACGGATACTACCGTATCATTGGCAGCAGCTACAAATAAGTTTTTGGTTATTGAGATCGATGCTTCAGCCATGACTCAAGGTGATGATTGGCTTACATTAGCAGTAGCTGCGACCTCTGGAAAAGGCTCTGGTGTTGCCATTCTTACCCCACGTTACAGTGGGAATCGGTCAGCAACTTGTCTAAAGTAACTTAACTGGGGCGGTGTTAAAACCGTCCCTTTGGAGGACATAATGTTAAGAGCAGAAGTAGCACTTGTTAAATCAATGATAGAAGCGGCTATGGTTGGTTTCAAGATTCCGAAAGTCAAGGTGTTTGATGACTCTGCATTAAAAACGGAGATATTGGCTTTGAAAGACGAGATCAAGAAACTGAAAGAGTTTAAAATAGTTAACAAATATAAATAGGAGGCTGACAAATGGCAAACTATGCACCAAGTACAAGAGCGAGAATAGCAGACCTTATTACGGGAATGCACGTTAAAACCACGGATGCTGTTTTAGTTGCAGCAAATTTCACAATCGCAAAACAAACAGAACTTTTTACAGTCGTCGGCAGGATTGCAATCGTTCAACTTTTTGTTGAGTTGACAGCGGCAGCATCAGCCCACGCAACACAGATGGCCTTTAATTGTACTTTTACGACTCCCACAGTTGCAGTAAACGCAATGGGGGTAAAGTGCGCTTCTCTACACACAGCACCGGCAGGCACGGCGATCACATACGTTGCCGGTGCTGTAGCTTCGTCAGTTTCAATTACTGATGGCGGATATTTTACTGATATTGAAACCGCAGGAAGAGTTGGAATTGTTGGTGGTGAAAGTGCAGCCGGTGTCAACACTATAGGGTCGATTGGTATGTTGGGTTCTGATGCTACCCAGACTGCCACCATAACAGCTACAGGGCATCTATTCTATTACCCGATGTCCGAAGGCGCTTATGCCGAAGCCTTGGTGTAAGGAGGTGGCGCTATGACTGTATGTTTAGAAACGACAATCCAGAAATGGAACGGACAGGATGGTGATCAGATGACCATCACTGACGTTAAAGAAGGCTCAAAGTTCAAAGCTATCGATACAGGAGTGAAATATATCTATCATAACGGTGGATGGGCTGAGGATCTTGAGTTAATTTATGCACTTCAACACGTTTAACAACGGAGGATAAGATTATGTACGGAAAAACAGAAGCAGGGGTAGGATTGCCTGTGCTGGTAGATTCCAGCGGTAAGCTGATAACAAAACCGGGCGGTGATAAGTATGAGGACGATGCGGTAAATGGGAACATTTTCCACATGGTTCTTCAGGCATGGACAACCACAATCGCGGCAGGGAATATAAACGCATTCGCAGCGGCTGCAAGCTCACAGTTTGCACTTTGGAATCCGGTAGGGTCTGGGATCAATGTTGTGCTGACTAAGTTCTCGACCTGGCCTATTTCCGGGACGGCTCCAGTTGCCGGATGTTTCCACAGTAAATTTCAGCTAACACCTGTACTGGCATCATCGGCGGCTTTTCCGGTTACGAGCGGGTTGGTGGGAAGTTCCTACACCCCGAAAGCTGGGTATCAGTCATCTGCGGCAGGGGCAGCATTGACCGGAAGTGGTGCGGCGACACTGATAAGGGAATCGGATATTTATATCACGGCAGGCACAGCGGCGAACCTCGTAGGTGCGAAGAGCATCGAGTATATCGACGGTGATATTGTCATCGCTCCTGGTTGGGGCTGGGCTCCGACGTGGAGGGCGGCAGGCACGACTTATCTCGGTGGATATTCTGTCACATGGAAAGAAGCTGAGATTTAACATCAAAAACGTGGCCGGTCCCCATGACGGCCACCTTTCAAAACGGTGACGCTATGCAATTTGACAAGAACTCACTCAAGGGAACCTTATTCAAGACCGGGGATGATACCTATCAGACTCCGAGAATGGACGCATCTACTCGGGCGCTCATAACGATTGGGGATCTTCACCATGAACTCATTGAGGGTAAGTATTTCAGATCAGGAATGAACTTCACACTTACACGAACGGGACGAACGCAAACGTAATTCAGTTAGCGTGTGAATGGCATAGCCACGAAGAGATGCAACCATAATAAACCCCCCCGGCACGTGGGGCTGGGTTCTCCTCTCCTTTCCCGGCCCCACACATAAGGAGATAACATGATAATAACTTTAACAACAGCGCCTGCAGTCGAGCCGATTACACTTACCGAGGTTAAAAAGCACTTGCGCCTTGTTACCACCACTGCAGAGGCTACGGCTTACACCACTGAGGATGATCTGCTGAACCGTCTCATAACAGCAGCGAGAACACAGGCCGAGCAGGAGACAGGCCGGAAGTTTATAACTCAGACCATGACAATGTATCTTGAC
>Ga0222639_1001328_pt1 | contig 10515 bp, 5 predicted proteins | sample AntAcemetagen185_FD_179863 | JGI IMG/M metagenome (GOLD analysis project Ga0222639, IMG submission 179863) | Saline water microbial communities from Ace Lake, Antarctica - #185 | ecosystem: Environmental > Aquatic > Non-marine Saline and Alkaline > Saline | place: Antarctica: Ace Lake | collected...
CTAATGGCGTCTCAATCGGCGTACCCATGTAAGTCCTGCCAGTCTGTAGTTCTCCCTGGAGAGCTGATTTGGCTAACGGATACAATGCTTCTCTGAATGTACTAACAAACGGAGAGCTTCGAGAATACCACCATGCCAGTAAAGGATTATCTCTATTGAGTCCACCATTCTTGAACGGCTTAACAAGGTCAACCGGCTCTCTCTCTCCCACATAATCCACACAATCTACAACATGGCCGAATAATCTTAACAGTCCATAGAAAAATCCACCTACTCCAAAGTGTCCATTCCCAATCTCGACTGACATTATCTTTGCAGAAGGACTCCAACGCAATTCTCCAGTGATTGAGTCTCTGCGTACACCAAAGTTCTGTTCTACTCGTCTCTGAATAGCAGATTCGTCCTCGTCGTTTAGCAATCCCTGTATCATTGAAATAGCAGTAGTCATTATCGCCAAACTACTAATCATTCCACCAAGGCTTTCTCTTGCCATTTGTCCGGTCATATCGCCCTTGAAGATATTAGCTATTACTGTCGAACATGCTCTTGTGTATCTGGGAGCAAACCATATAAATGCCTGCTCAAACTGTCTCATTTTCTGTGGGACACTCATGGCAGATGTATCTATAACACCTGTCATTCTGTCCAGAAAACGTGCAAGTTCTCTTTCTTGCCCTTTCTCTTTAGCTAATGGAGAGAGTGCTTTCCATAACTCAGTTCTGCAAACTTCGGCTCCGATAAAAAACGCTGTCTCAGCTCGCTGGAACGGCTGTAATGGCATACCAGATAAGACTGTATTGGCAAAGCCTCCAAGCCCACCTTGACTGCCTAAAGTCTGGAAGTAATCGACTGCTTGTGTGCTGCCACCGTTGCTTATTCTCTCGAGTAAAGCAGGCTCATTAGCTGCCATGTATTTACCAGCAATCCCCATGTTAATGAAACTACCTGCGGTAATTCCAAATGCTCTAAACCATTGGCCCATTAGAGGAACACCTATCTTTGGATTATGTAATGACGTTGAGAACGCCAATCCAAACGCCGGCGTACCTTGTAATAACATTACAGATAAATCGAAGGCTGCCTTAGTTATCCTTAAAATACCGGATACATCTGCAAAGAACTGTAATCCTGCAGAACCTTTCTCATGCCCGAAGAACTGATTGATAGAGTCAATGAAATCTTGATTATATAGCTTGCCTCCGAACATAGGCTGCATGATATATCCCTTGTTACCCTCCATCCCATCCGGAAGCGTAACGTACTTCTCTCCACCTTGACGGATGTGGTCTAACTTGTTCTGACGCTTCACCCTGGCCTTTTCATAGGCTACCTTTCTACTGTCCTTGAAATTATAAACATAATCTTTAAGGTCGTTAAGATCTTTCTTTATTTTGTCCTGTTTCTTAGCAGCGATTAACTCCAAGTCCTCCATATTTACCATGCTTTCGTCAACATAGTACCCAGGATTAGCTACCCCAATATCCGGCACTATGCCTAAGTTCGGCGGAGTTCCAGGATGCCCATGTTCTGCCCAATGGCCTTGTAAATTATTATAATCGTCCATTGAAATCTGTACTACCCTGCCCTTGCCCTTGGGATGTACCTCTGTATAGAAGCCGAATATATCTTTCTGTAATCCAGCCTCCATTTCTCCAGGTATTTGTGCAGGAGCTTCTTGAGTAGGTATCTCTGGCTTTACTTCTACTTCCTCTGTGACTTGTTCTGCTGCTGGAGTAGCCGGAGCCGGAGTAAATATGTCTTGAATGTCTGGAGTTACCTGCGCTGCAGGTGTCCCAACATCAGTAGTATCTGCAGAAACTCCTGCTTCTCCTTGCCCGATAATTCTTTGGACTGCGGTTCTGATTGTTTTGTAGAGTCGTTCTTTAATATCACTTTCTTTTCCTCCTTGTGCTAGCTCTGACGCTGCTGCGTTCAAAGCATCTGCTATCTCCCCAGCATATATTACTCGTTTAGTAAATACTTCCTCTACTATTGCTGCATCTGAAGCTATGTCTTTACTTACTCCGGTATCTATCTCTCCCACTCCTAATTCAGATATACGTGCTGCCCTTCTCTCCTGAGAGATATACCCAAATAACTTTCTGTCTCTACTCAACCTACTCTTTATATAAGTTGATAACTGAGCCTTCTCTATAGCTAGACTCTTAGTTATCATTTCCTCACCAAACAATGTTTGCTGTGTAGATGTGGTAGTCTCTGACTGTCTTACGAATATGATAAGCTCTGCGACTTCTGCCTCACTCATCCTCTTTTGTTTCTCAAGTAACTTAACTAATGCTACCTGTTGTGCATGGTCCGGAAGATCTCTACCTATTGTGACTCCCCTGGCTACTGGTACGTCTCCACGGATTACTGCAGCAAACAAGTTATTATCTAAATTAGCTAATGCCATACCGTCTGCTACCATCTTCTCTCTTGCAGATAATCCTGAGTTTTCAAGATATGCTGCATCTACCCCGAGCTCACGGAATAACTTAGCAGCGTCTATAGCGGTCCCTCTGCCCTGGGCTATGTTAGCTTCTGCGCCTACGGCCCTTGCTACCTTGGCATTAGAAGCTGGTATGTACCTTGCATCTATAGTTTTCTGTCCTGTTTCCTGGGCCAATCCTAATCTATGATGGCCGTTTATAACATAAGTGTTACCATCTATAGGATCCTTCCAAACCAATATCACATCTGCCTTAGTTATGTCCCACTTCAAGCCTCTTAACAGATTAGTAGTTCCACCTTTCCCTGTCCCTGTCTTAAACTGGAACCTTTCGGCATCAACCGTTATTTCGGAAACATTCAAACTGACTACCTTGGACACCGGTATCTCTTGTGATTGGATGTTAGCCTTGTATTCCTCTATTTCGTTTAGAGTTTTCTCTGTTAATTCAGCCTGTACCTCTGATACCCACAAACGATATACATTAAGGTCTGCTATAATCTGCTTCATCTTCTCCAGGCTAAATCTGTATCGAGCTACAGTCTCTTTATTCAAATTGATTTGCTCTGTAGTATCACCTAGAGCATTTGATAGATTATTGACTTCTGTATTCAACCCATCCATCATCTGCTCATAAGCGTGTATCTGAGCGCTAAAGCCATCTGCCATTATTCGCTGTGATACTGGAGTAGCAGTAGCTATGGCTTCTTTTGTATTGAGCATATCCAACTTTTCGCCTGCTATTGTGAGCTGCACATTTAATTCTTTGACTTGAGCATTAAGTCTTTTGGCTTCTGCCATAGACTCCTCTGCTCCCCTGGTTATAATAAGTACCTGGTCCGCTCCCTTGATTTTCTGGAAGCTCTCTCGAACACCTTTAATGGTATTAACTAATCTTGTTATTTCTTTGCGCAAAGGCTCTGTGTTATCAAGCCTCTGGTCTGTCAATCTTGAAAGCTGGCCCATGATATAAGGATAGTGTCTAGTTAATCCTTTCACCATGCTTTTAGGTAATGCCCCTCCACGCGCTGCGATTTGTACAGCAGCAACTAACTGTCCGGACCTATTCTTTTCTTTACGAGTCTGTTTGAAATTAGTCTCAAGCTCCGGATACTGTTCGATTAGAAGTTCTAACGGAGTATTACCGTAATTCTCTATGCCTTGAGCGAACCGTTTATCTGCTATGTGCTTATAAATATCCTGTATAGAAGTCCTTATGCTATCTTCTATATTAGGTGAATACTTCCTACCGAAAGCAATACCCTCTGCCATAGTTCGGAAGTTCCTCTGCTTAAGGGATGATGGTTTACTACCGAGCATCTGATTACCCTGCCCCTGGGATCCCCTCGTCTCTAATTCTCCCATTTCCGTTATAAGCCCTGTTGATACTCTATGTATGTACCAGCCGAATGTTAATCGTTTAGGCGCAGCTCCCTCTTTGTATTGTAAGTCCAATAGTCTCTCGAAGATATGGTGTACCTTCTCGATATACTTTAATTGCTTCTCTGATAAATGATACTGTTCCGGATGAGTGAATACATGCTCAACTGTGCCTGCTACTGCCTTATTATCTGAATACACTTCTGCCAAGCTATCCTGCATCCTCTGAGAAAACCCTGACTTGTTAAATCCAAAAGCCTTAACCGGATTGGTAAACATACTTCTAAGTATCCAAGTTTCTGCTGTAGCTAAATCCTTACCCATTTTCTGTATAGAATGCCATAAGATAGCGTGTCGTGCTACAACATCCTTAGTTAGTTCTGACTCTGCAGGCGTTAATTCCCTGGCTCCAAACAAAGTATCTATAATCTTCTTCATGCCTGGCGCTTTGGCTATTTCGGCCCCCCTGCGTTTGAAGAAATTGGTAGCAAACTCTGATTTTATAATCGCACCGTTACTAGGAATAACGAAGTCGTCCTTGCCCATCATATCTAATTGGCGCTTTGCTTCATCTATCTTGGTTTCAATCAAGGCTGCCTTAACTGCCTCATGGCCTTCCGGAGTCTTAGCTATCTCGTCAAGTGCTTTACGAATAGCGGCTGACTCTCCCCAACCTTCAATTTTATATCCCTCTACCATCTTTACAAATGCTCTGCCCTGGGCCTCCGGTAGATTATTGATAGCTCTTGCTTCTAATCTGCTATACGCTTCAAATACGCTACCCATGCCCATGCCCATCATTCCACCGGCGATAAGATTTTCCTGCATCTGATAATCAAACGCTACTTCTTCGCCGAGTGCCATTCTGGTAACATAATCCTGGGCTACTTCTTCTCCACCTTGCCATACAGATTCAAGCCCAATCTTAAATAAAGTCTGCAAGAAAGGATTACTTTTAACTCCAGGTAGATTTTTGGCTATACCTACCAATGTCTGTGCCGGATTAGAAATACCTAGTATAGCCATATTTTTATTAAATACTTCGTCTGCAACTCTTTCTTGTTCTTCGCGGCTCATTCCCATCATTTCAGCTTGTCGTGCAGCTCCGCCTGCTTCGGTCATAGATTCGATAGAAGTCTGAAATGCCAATGAGAATAAGGTAGTCGTGATTATAGTTCCCACGGTTCCAAGCCCTACTCCTGCTGCTACTGCAGGGCCTAATAAAGCTAGTGGTATCATAGCCATGCTAAATGCTACAGGTTGCGCAAACTCTGTTGAGTAGTATCTTGGATTGGTAAATCTTTTCCAGCCTCTTTCTTCTATCATAGGATCTGGAGCTGATTGGAATATACCCATATTTGCCATTTCGTTTAGCCCTGCAGCAATATCCCCATACCCTTTTACATCAGCATAGTTAGCCAAGTCCCTAGAGAAGTCTCCTATAGCTCCAGTAAAATATGTAGCGAAACTAATATCTGTCTTAGGTGCCTCACCGCTTGGAGTTTGATGCAATCCGTAGATGTTTATATTTCCCAGCAATCCTTCGAAAGCAGCTCCTAATACGCTACCTACATTCTTTGCAAAATCCCATACACTTCCAGGATCAAAACCCATTAAAGAGTATTCTTCAGGGGGAAGTCTGCTTGGATTAGTGATAGCCTTACTGAGACTTGGCTCATTAGTTAAAGCCTCAGTCTGTTCTATGTAATCGTAGTATTGCTTCTGCTCGTATCCTCCGGGCCATTGTGCCGAAGGATCAACCCTTAAAGGATCTCTGACAAACAATTCGTCTACCTGCTCATCGTCAATGTTAAATAACTCTTTCAGTAAATCTTCGAGTTCTGTAGTACGATCATAAGTTGATATAGTCTCAAGAAACATATCTTGTTCCGTCTCTACCCTCATTCTTTCAGTAACCGGCATTTCATCTGAGAACGAAAGTCGATTAACAAGTTTTTCTCTTTGATAAGGCACGTTCCAAGGTTCTAATGCGTTGTACTGTTCTGCTGTGTATCTTTTACCTGTTGGATCAACAAAAGTTCCGTAGTCCGTAGCTTCCCATCCATCTGGCATTACCATACTATAATGCGGCATACCATTCGGATCGTCTACTGGTAGGACCTTGAGCTGCCAATCTTTAGGCAAATTAAAACCAAACTGATTAGCTTGATACTGATTAAATAATTGTGTCTGCCGTCGCGGTGGAGTCTGCCCTGCTCCAAATGTTTTCATAGCTCCAGGCAATTTGCCTGACAATTCAGCCATCATATCTTCTAGGTCTTTTTGGTGTTGTTCCGGAGTCTGAGCAGTTCTAGGGTATTTGTCTATTATAGCCCCTATTCTATCTACCATTAGTTGACTCCATCATCTAACCCTTCTGGTAATCCTTGCTGTGGTAATCCTTGTTGTGGAGGAGGCGTACCTTCTGGAGTACCTTGCCTCCGAGCCATTAGTTTATCGAATAAGCTGGAAGCTGTATCATCGCCCTGTTGTGGTTCAAGCAAGTTCTCTACAAAATCATCTACCATTTTATGCGTTATCTTTTTCATTGTTCTGCCTCCACTGTAGATTTCCTGGCTCCGCCCTGGCCTCCGCCGAATAGCGGTAAGTATCCCTGCCCCTGCGCCCCAGGTTGTGACTGTTTGTTATCCTCGGACAAACTTTGTTCCGTGCCCTCTGGTGCTTGTGGTGCATGGCGCTGAGCAATTACTGTTGCTAACCTATCCATCATCATCCTTGCTTCGATGTATTTGCCTGGCTCAAGGTCTGCTGCTTCTACTGCAGCATGAATACCTCGAAACAATCCAATAGCAGGATCCAGTTTCTCAGCCATGTTTACTCTACGGTTGTCCATGATCTGAGTAGGATGTTTTACTTTCAATATATCAGTAAGCACGGTCTTTACATCTAGGAAGTTCATAGCGTGTTCTGCTATTGCGTAGTTTGCTATGTCCTGTTCCGGAGACTTCGACTCGAAGGTATATGATATTAAATACTCTCCTTCTAAATCCTTATAGTCAAACTTCTTCTTATGACCTTCTGCCCCGAGCTCAATTTCCCCCTCGTAGAAAATCAGCAATTTAATTGCCATCATCATTATCTGCTTATACATCTTGGCAATAGAGTGAAGTCTAGGAATGAATATCTGGTCTTTGTTTTCTGTCAACTTAGTCAAGGCTACTGCAGATAACGGAAAACTTAAATTACCGTAGTCTATTGCAGGTAATGTAGCTCGTTGCAGATAACTCTCAAGTGACGAATAAAATAATCTCGTAGCAGAATGAATATCTGCAATAGGCATAGCGCGTATTCCACCGGTGATTTCTACATTGGTGACTTTACCGGAACCATGCGGATACTCGTTTACAGGCGCAGCTTGTTCGCCTGCTAAAGATGCACGTTGTAACGCGGGACGAAACTGCATCACGTTCAATGATTGTAATATAGTAGCTGTTTTATTTAACTCAGGAAACAAAGCCCTTGAGTTTCTATATAAACTTTCTCCCCTATACTTCAAGTTATCATCATCCTTCAACATACTCCCTGCTGGGACCACGTTAAATGCAATAGGAGTAAACTCTAAATTATGGTCAAATGAATGGAACTCGTTATCACGAACCCATATTTTATTAACCATCATATCCCAATAGTCCGTGACTTCCATAGTTGCTGATTTCGCATCGAAGCCGTACTCGTCTTTAATATCTTCTTTGCTTCTATTACTGAACGATGCTGCGTAAAGCAGTCCGTCCCTCGAAAACTTGTGTACAAAATATCTCGTATCGTACGGCATTACATCCAAAACGAGTTTACCGTCCTTCTCTATGATAGCAACCCTTACAGCTTCTCTCCCCCTCAAACACGACTGTTCAATCAGAAACGGATACAGTGAAGCCTCTCCCATCTTTTCTAAACTACTATCAATATCAAGCTCAACTGCATCGCAGAAATCCTCTATTAAATCTTTCTGCTTTTCTTCTATCTTCCCTTCTACCTTAACTGTTCTGTAGGCTCCAAGAAGTGAAGATTGAACCTTATCAGCATACAAAGCAGGCGCATTTAAGGTCACGTTGTCAGCTTCCTTAACCACCTGTCCATCAATGTTCCTGAATAAATAAGGCTTTAACCTGTATAAATCCCTGTCCTGGTCCATTCTCTTGTGAAGTGAGCCGAATATGCCCTTTAACTTCTTGATTTTTGTAGCTTCTGCTGTCTTGAAGGATCCCTGATTGAAGGTAGCTGGATTCGCTATTGTCATTTTTTCGCCAGATACTACTACATTGTCCACTTTACCCTCCTAGAAATACCCTATCCCTCTCGGACTTCCAGTATTTCCCTCGTTTCGGTATCTTATCTACCACGCCAACTTTATCTGCTAACTCAGCAAGGGTATCTTCCATGATATTCGTGTTTGGAGGCGCGGCAGTACTGGCTGTTAAAAAATAGGCATTAAAAGTAGTTGTTCCTGCTGTATCTATAGTGCTCACTTTACCCTCCTTAGAATGATGTGACCATCAGAATGAAGTAACCATGCTGCTTGAACCTACAGGGGCTGCTGTTGCAAATCCAAACCGAGTTACTAATCCCATCTTTCCATACCTCGCAGCGTCTATCGCATGGTCAAAATACTTCACTACTTCCTCTAATACTATTCCGTTCTTGTCTTTCTTATGCTGGTAGTTCTGTGCCTCTTTTGCTAGATTAACACTATCTTCTGTAATATGCAACGGCTCCCTCCGCATTATGTCAAGCCCTAACTTTACATCCTTCTTCGCAGGGAAGATATTATACCCTGCTCGCCGTATCTCCTCTATCCGCGCAGGCTCCTGATTGTCTGCGTAAATATCCCCCCTCTCAAGGTGACTTAACCTCTCTATTAAATCTGAATTTGTTAGCTTCTGCTCATACAATTTCTCCTGGTAATATGTCTGATTATTGCTAATCATTACCTTTACCAACGCTGTCCATCCAGGACTAAACCCAAAGTCTAATCCATACGCCATCATATCCCACTCTTTCGGCACTAAACAATTCAAATCTAGCCTCTTGAATACCAAATTCTCCAACACCCCCCATTCCCCTAATGCGTATATCCTGTAGTAATTCTCGTCCTGCTCCATCAAATTCAATAATGTCTCTATATAGTCAGCAGAACAAAACGGATTGTCCTTGTATGTCGAATGGATTACCGTTACATCCTTCCTCAACATTAACCGAGTCGGTATCCATCCTGTCGCATTGGTAGGGTTCAAACTTAAATATATCTGGTTGTACTCCCTCACTGTCGGCGCCCTCAGTCTTAAATCAATTGTTAGAAAATCATCCCACGTAAACTCGTTCGCTTCCTCTAACCATATGTAGTGAAAGTTTGTTGACTTTAACCTCTCTATGTTCGCCTCTCTACCCCCCGTCGAAAAGAACTGGATGATATTACTCTTATACTCTATAGTATGAGAAGTCTTGTTCTCCTTAACTCTGGCATATAAGCCATAAAGTTTTAGAACATCTACTATCAACTTATATGCAGTCATACGTAACGATGGCATGGTAGTACGCCCTATACCTATGGTCTTATGGTCCTCAGTAATGAACTTATGTACCAGCAGTTGAGCGATTGAATAAGATTTGGACGAACCAGCACCGCCGACATTAACTACTATCCTACTGGTACAGTCTGCGGTACGAGTAAATAGAGTGGTGATTGATATATCTGTCTTAGTATCTATCACTGGGGGTGACCTGTCCCTTATTCGTACAACTTCCCTATCTCATATAATGTAGGGCCGTCAGGGCCAAGCCTTACGGCCTGTGCATAGTCCGGGTTATTGGAGCTCTTAAAAGATTGAATGATGGCGTCCAGTTTCTTCCGCTTCTTTGGATCTGAAATGAGGTTACTAAGTCCGGTTAGGTTATGTGCCGGGGCTTCAATCTTTGGGGCTTCAATCTTTGGGGCTTCAATCTTTGGGGCTTCATCTGGTAGGGGCTTCAATCTCCTGTTACGTTGGGACTTCAATTTGTCTTGGCTATTCTTATATGGCATATTCCCTCCTTATTTTGTGTCATCTATCGGGGTATCATGTTCAGTTATCGGGGTATCATCGGAGCGTAATCGGGGTGTCATGTTCTGCTGTTGGGGTAATGTCGGAGTCTCAACTTCATCTATCGGAGTATCATCTTCAAGCTGCCGCTTCCTTATTCCTTCTGCTAGCTGCTGAGCATTCTCTTTCGTAGCTAGAACATAGTTAATGTTAATCGGTATTAATGTCTGCGGCGCTGTGGCATAGACTTGCTCCATCTTGTTTAGCTCTCCTATAGCTTGAATGGTTTCCTTTCCTTTCTTCCGGGCTAACTCACTTAGTAATTGCTTGCGCTCAAGGATAGATAATATAGTTTCGTTCGTAATTTGTTGTTTCAAGTCGTTGATATACTTAATAATATAAGGTCGGTGAAGGTTATCATAGGCGATAGAATGTGCAGATTTGGGGCTATAGCCTGCTGTTATAGCTGCTTGACGTGCGTTGTTGGTCTTGATGTATTCGTTAATGAATATCAATTGCTTGGGGTTCATGGTGGTTGTTCTGGTTCTCTTTGATTCCTTTGGTTGTTCTTCCATACTCTTTCCTTTGTGCGGTTTCTCTTCACTGGCGGCCTTTAAATAGAAAGGCGGTAGGGTTGGCCTTCTCCTG
>Ga0222639_1001329_pt1 | contig 10514 bp, 12 predicted proteins | sample AntAcemetagen185_FD_179863 | JGI IMG/M metagenome (GOLD analysis project Ga0222639, IMG submission 179863) | Saline water microbial communities from Ace Lake, Antarctica - #185 | ecosystem: Environmental > Aquatic > Non-marine Saline and Alkaline > Saline | place: Antarctica: Ace Lake...
AAGTCCCGGTCTCATCGCTTCGGAAAGATCTTCAGAATGATCTTGGAGCAATCTATAAAAAGAGCGGGAAAAAGCAGATTCTGAATCAGAAAAGTGCCGAACTTACGACTGTCGAATCGGAGATTAACCGTCTTGAACTGCTTCAGGACGAGTATGACCGGCTTCATGAACAGCGGAGCGGGAATGAATCGACGATAGAAACGTTTGAAAACCAGTTCAAAGAAGCCGAGACGGCATTCCGGTGGTTTGAACGCCTACAGAATGCCTGGGAACCGTTCATTGATCTTCAGCAGGCAGAAAAAGACGTCGTTGCCCTCCCGAAGGTTGCCTCATTTCCTGAGGATGGTCTTGCCCGTCTTGAAAATTATGAATGCCGGATTGATGAAATTCAGGCTGATCTTAAAATGGCGACAGCCACCTGCCAGTCCTGTACCGAAGAACTGGACGCAATCGCATGTAATGAATCATTGTTGGAAAAAGAGCCGGAAATCCGCAATCTGGAACGGGGGGTCGAAAAATACCGTTCTGATACCACATCAAAAGAAACACTTTCTCAGAAAATTGCACAGGCCAGAGCGGTTCAGAATCAGCTAACCGGATGTCTTGGCCCGGACTGGGATGATGCCAGAGTCCGTGCTGTTGACATCTCGCTCTCGGCAAAAACCTTCAGCGAAAAAACGGGGGAAACCTTTGAACAGTTCACCGATGAACGTAAGGACTTCGAACGTGAAATTGCTGCGGCCGAAAAGGAACGGGATACTCTTCAGGAAAAAATAGCGTCACTGGAAAAAAATATTCGGATGCAGGGTGCACCACGGAGTGTTAAAATTCTGCAGAATAATCTGGATGATCTCCGTAGTCTGCGAGCAAAGATTCCAAAACTGAAAGAATATAACGATACCATTGCCGGACTTGAGGTGCAGGAAGCACAGACGCAGGAGATTTTGGGCCAGATACCTGGAGTAAACAATTTGCCCCTATGGCCGGCGGTTATCATGGTTTTGTGTGGCGTTCTCCTCCTAGGCGCCGGGTGGTATCTGCAGGAACTTCTTATTGCTGCTATCGCTTGTGTTGTTCTGATTCTGGCTGCGGGCGTCTATGTTGTTTCAGCGAAAAGCACAACCGAACAACGGGAGAAAAGTTTGGTTACAGCGACCGTAGCAGAGGCTACACCTGAGAAAGCGGCCACCTTAAAAGGTCTGAAAGAGAAGGCAATCCGGGAACGAGGTGAGCTGAACGCACATCTTGAAACGCTGGCAACATCCTGTGGTTTTGCGGAAGTGCCGGACACTGAGATGATAGCCAGCTACGAAGCAGCACTTCGGGATGAAGAAAAAAGGGCAGTTCGGGAAAGTGACTTACAGGGTCAGGCAGATGAGGTCGTCCGGAACCTAAAAATTACAGAAACAACGCTTGAATATTTCAGACAGGAGAAGATAGAGCTGGATACCGGGCAGCAGACCGTTCTGGAACAATGGACCCTCTGGCTTTCAGGTCAGGGACTCTCCAAAACCCTGATGCCTGAAAATCTTCCGGATATCTATACTCTTGTTCGCCAGTATCTTGAAAAAGAAGATACAATTGAGGGGTATCGAAACGAACTCATAAACCTTCAGGCAGTAACCGCCGCGTATGAGTGGACTGCTCAGGAAATAGCGGACGCTGCGCATCTCCCCTACGATAGTAACCGGTCTGTTGATCTGCTGGTTGAACAGCTTGCAACCCAGTTGTCAGAAGAACGTTCATTTCGCAACAGGGCGACCACGCTAGCACAGAAAAAGACAGGGCATGAGCAGGATATCAGTGACTGGAACAGCCGGTTTATAACCGAAAAAGAACGGCTTGTAGCGCTCTTCGGAAAAGGGGATGCCTCAAATACGGATGAATTCAGAACGAACGCTGGATTGTTTGTAGAGCATCAGAATCTCAGAGATGCAATAGAAAAGGCAACATTGTCAATTCTTGCCACGGCCGGACCACGTGATTATGATACCGTCATTGCCACCCTGCAAACGATGTCACCGGCTCAGCTGGATGAGCAGATTGCTGCCAAAAAAACAGAATCTGAGGATTTAGCTCAGAGACTGAGCGAACTCAAAGAAGAGAACGGCAACATCCGGGCAAAGATTGAGGCCATTGAGGAAAACGGTGATCTCATCACCCTGCGGATGAAAAGGCAGGAAATCCTTGAAGAGATGCACCGGTATTCACGCAACTGGGCTACCCTTGCTCTTGCTGAAAAGATGCTTTCGATGGCGGTCGAGACCTATGAACGTGAACGGCAACCACTCATTATCCGCGAAGCCCAATCGTTTTTCAGCGAGATTACCGGTGGGAGATACGCAAAGATTTTGACCCCCTTTGAATCTGAAGGTGCCATTCGGCTTGAAGAAGCGACCGGACTTCAAAAGAATGTCAGGGATTTGAGCACCGGGACTGCTGAACAGCTCTATCTTGCGCTCCGGTTTGGCTATATCAGGGATTTCGGCCGAAACGGCACCAGTCTGCCGGTTATCTTTGACGATATTCTGGTCAATTTCGATCCCCGGCGTCAGCAGAAAGCATGTGAGGCAATCCGGTTACTAACAGAAACAAATCAGGTCTTTTATTTCACCTGCCACCCGGAAACGGCGGCGATGCTGGAGGATGCGGTGGAAGGTGCAAAAGTGGTTGAGATTGGATAAGTAGAATAGGAATTTGCTCTGTTCTTTGGAGTGAAATTCCAACATAGAATCTATCTTTCTATAGATCTACGAAGTATCTTTCGTTACCTAAATGTACAGTATTACAAGGAGGAGAAGATGTTATTGTTCCTATGGAACGAGCTGTTGTTCTGAGCCTAATCGTTAATGAAATTCTCACCAATGCTGCTAAACATGCCTTTATGGGCCGGGATTTAGGGAAAGTTACGATTACCGTTTACAAAGATCCCAATGATCTAGAGATTCTTTGTCTTGATATTGCTGATGATGGTATTAGTTTCCCTGCAAATACTGACTTAAAAATGACAGAATCTGTGGGATTAAGTATCATATACAATGTTGTAACTTTCCAGCTGAAGGGTACCGTTGAGCTTAAAGAGGGCGAAGGAACATGCTATAAAATCTGCATCCCACTCGGTTTGACCGGCAAAACCGTATGATCAAACGGTATTAGAGGCTGAACTGGTGGCCAAGAATTATTTTTATCGAAAACAGATCCAAAAATATATTGTGAGTCATTTCAGTCTTTTCAGACTGAACCCTTTTTGAAAGATTTTTTGTATGTTTTCTGGCAGAATCATGCTTCCTGATCATCAAATTCGGGATGCTGATCAAAATCAAAGGTTGATTTCTTATCTTCTAATGTATGGTTATAATAGTGATTCAGCCGGAGTGAAACACAGAGGATAGTCACGAGAAAGAGTGACTGCATTAAAAATCCACCATCAATTTCATTAAAGGGATTGAAAATAATCAGTGCAAACATTGGAATCAACAGTGAAACAATATCACGACTGGGGAGCAAGGCTGCAAGATAGGCCAACCCAAACCCTGCCACAACACAGGTGATCATGCCCGGCACATCATTGTTGGAAAGATAGCCGACGATAACACCACTCCATCCAATCAGCATGACGAGTGCAATGCCCATATAGAGTCGATGTGAATCCATGGGCGGCCGGTTACTTTTTTTGATTTTATCTAAAAAATTCATTTTTCTCAATCCTTATTTTTTTTCTTGTGTAATTATCTACCATTATCAGGTTATTGTTCTTCCCAATTATACCTGAAAATCAGGGTATCTGTTCCATTCTGAAAATCAGAGAATATCGGGTGAAAAGTGTTTTCCCATCGATACCCCTAAGTTTATAGCTTGGTAGAAGTCTTGTTGCCTTACTGACAAACGCTACCGCATCCGCATCCGTATCCACATTTAAGATCGTCCTGGCTCCGAACGTTTGAGACTTCTTTTCTGCCAACACCCTCCCAGATAGCAGCAACTATCATCTCAATGTCATCTTCCGAAAAATCCTCAGGATTTGATTTAGTGATGTTACAATCTGTGACTACCAGGTGCTGGTTGGCAGGGACGTCCTTTGTTGTTGCAATTTTTTTCGAATCACAGAAACATGAAGACCATTCTGTCATGGACGTCTATCCCTGCAAGATTGTTTTCAGTTCGTTTACATCCGCAACCCTGCCGGAGACTTTGATCTCTCCGTCTACCACCAGCGCCGGGGTCAGCATAATTCCGCGATCCATAATGGCTGTAATATCCTCTATTTTTTCGATTTCAGCCTCAATACCAAGGTCTTTGATAGCTTTCTCAACATTTTTCATCAGTCGTTTACATTTCATGCATCCGGTTCCGAATACTTCTAATTTCACCATTTTTCATTCATCTCCTATCGATTTTCATTCGGGAAAACTTCTGTAAATATTTCTGATATACAGAATGTTCAGTTTTTTTCATTATTATGCTCATCCCAACATTATTCCGTACAGATATCCTGCACAGCCTGAGAATACAATCACAAGACACGCGTATGTGAGTGTTTTTTTCCAGCCCATTATCCGCGAGATGACAAGGAGCGAGGGCAAACTTACACTGGGACCGGAAAGCAATAAGGCAAGAGCCGGACCCGGCGCCATCAGGCCGGAGGTATAACCAAATGTTGTGCCAATGACTGGCACTTCCAAAAGCGTTGGCATATACAGAATCGTTCCGATAAAAGATGCCAGCATCGTCGAACCAAACGTATTGGTTCCGAAATAAGGCTGGAATGTCTCAGGCGGTAAAAAGAAGGCCAGCATTCCTAAGGCAAAGGTTCCGATGATTAAGATTGGGAAAATCTTTTTGGTAAGATCCCAGGTTTCCCAACCCCACTCGGTAACTTCATCGCGTTCGAAAAAGTACACCAGAAGCACGGCAACTCCAAGCGTCATGGCATAGATGATTGGGAATTTGATCATCCAGTCTATCTGTGCCGTACCGGTGATAAGAATGCCAACAAGGAGCACAAAGAAAAGTGGCACGATCCATCGGGCACGATCCACTGATGGTGCAACAGGCACGCTGGGCATCGCGGCCAGATTTTCTCTGGTTTTCTGATCGTAGGAGCGGAAGATCAGCGCCATCAGAAGACCAATAACAATCGCAATTGCAATTGCAAAACAGGCTCTTGCAAGACCCAGATCAAATCCCAGCACTTTGGCGGTGTAAACAATGGCAAGGATATTGATCGCTGGCCCGGCATACAGAAAAGTGGTTGCCGGCCCGATACCGCTTCCCCGTTTAAAGAGCCCGGCAAACATTGGTAGAATTGTGCAGGAACAGACTGCCAGCACGGTCCCGGAAACGGACGCCAGACCGTAGGCTACCTTTTTAGGAGCATCCGGACTGAAGTACCGAAGTATTGCTTCTTTTTTGATGAACGCAGCAATACCTCCAGCGATAAAGAATGCGGGAATGAGACAGGTTACGACGTGTTCGGCGAGATATCCTGCGAGCGTTTCCCATCCCAGAAGTAACGCACCAATAATGGGATCAGTCATTTGTTTTCCTCATGTTTTTAATTCAGGGGGTCTATGGGGATAGATATACTGACAACCAGTATGTTGGTTCTTTTCATTGGCACACCCTTCCGCCGAGATTGATTCCTTTTAACAATCATTTCAAATTTATTTGAACTATATAGGCGATGCTGATATATAAAATTAGTTCAGAATAATTTGAACACAGGAGGACAGACCTATAAACAAAATCTCTGAATCTAAATGTTGTTCTGGACTTTCATCAGATGCCCTGAACTCTGTTGCCGGTTGTGGTGGGCTTGCCGGACTTGAAGACACTATTCCGGATGTAAAAATGCTGGAAGCCATACGGAATGTTCACTCTGCCTGTACGGATGTAAAACGACTTGAAATCCTTGTAATGCTTTTCGTGCAACCTCTCTGCGTCTGTATCATTCGGGAAATCCTTGGGGTTTCAAAATCAAAGCTCTCATATCATCTTAAAATTCTACAGGAAAACGGACTGATTCTTGGAACGGCAAAGGGAGCATGGATTGTCTACGAACTCACCGAACTGGGAGTCAGGTGTGTCCGAATCAATGACAGTCTGACTGAAATTCTTCAGGAGGAGTAACTTCATATGAAAAAGAATGAAACCAGCATTTGTCTCCTGACCTGTTCCGGACGTTCAATAAGACTGATACAACAAAACCTATTTCAGATCAGAAAGAGATGATGAGGTACTATGTTTCCCTTTATGGGACTGATGGTGGCAGGAAACGTAGCACCACACACAGAACCTCTCATTGACAAATACTACGTTCTCTTCAACAACTCCAGTGATGCTATTGTAGTTTTTCAGCTAACTGATGAAGGGCTTCCCGGTCAGTTTACTGAGGTAAATGATGCTGCCTGCCGCATGTACTAGTATACCCAGGAAGAATTTCTTTTTCCCCCTCCCAAAGATCTTGACTCTCCTGAAGGCTGGGAACAGGCACCAGCACATGTTCAAACATTAGAACAAAGTGGCCGTATGCAATTCGAACAGCGACACATCAGAAAAGATGGTACATCATTCCCCGTTGAGGTTCATGCCAATTATGTCACATTCCAGGATCAACGTATGTGCATCGCAATGGTCAGAGATATTACTGACCGAAAAAAAGCAGAAGAAGCACTAAAGGAAAGTGAAATCAGGTATAGAACTCTTTTTTCTGAATTCAATGATGCAATTATGATTGCCGGGACTGATGGGTCAATCCAGCAGGTGAATCCGGCGGCAGGTACGCTGACTGGCTATTCAGAGAAAGAACTCTGCTCCAAAAAAATTATGGATCTTCATCTGCCTGAGGATCTTGAGAAAGTCGCTCAGTAGTTTCTCTCTGCAACTACCGGAAATGGAGGTAATTTTGAGAGCAGAATCCGAAAAGCAGACGGTGACATCATACCAGTAGAAATTCGGACATCAATGATTCAGCTCAAAGAACCCATTTTACAGGGAATCCTTCAGGACATCTCAAACCGTAAAAAAGCCGAAGAAAAAATCAAACGTACTCTTGAAGACCTCAATCAATTACAGGAAAACACTCATTCCACCAATAATCTGCTACATGCTGTCTAGAAAGCCCGGAAAGTATGGTAATCTTCGCCCTTGATCCTTAGTACAGATATCTCACATTCAATGAAAATCATCGCCGTACTATAGAACAGATCTGGGGTATTGCTATTGAAACGGGTGTCAGTATGCTGGACTATATTGGAGATCCTGGAGATTGCGAAAAAGCAAAGCAAAATTTTGACCGGGTATTAACAGGTGAATCATTCACCCTTCTGGAAGAATATGGCGATATCGCCCATGAACAACGATGGTTTGAGAACAAATATGATCTGATTCATGATGAAAATGGAACGGTTATTGGTTTGACCCTGTTTCTCATAGACGTTACTGATAATAAACTGGCAGAAGAAGCTTTTCGTGAGAGCGAGGAACGATTCAGAACCTATTTTGAAAGTTCGCCGAATGGGATTTTCATTACTGATGCTCAGGGTCATTACATCAATGTAAATCCTGCTGCCTGTGAAATGCTTAGATATTCGAAGGAAGAAGTTTTTTCCTGTTCCATACCTGACATTCTTGATCTCTCTTCTCTGAATTCGGGTCTTATCTGTTTTAAGGAAGTGTGTGAAATCGGGCAAAGCACTGGTGAATTTGTTTTTGTCAGAAAAGATGGAACTCTTATTTTCCTGAATATCAGTGCTGTACAATTGGGGCCTGACAAAATTATTGCGTTCTGTACAGATGTTACCGCCCGCAAAAAAGCTGAACAAGCCCTTGCAAGTGAGAAAGATACAATAAATACGATTCTCAACAGTCTCCCTGGAATTTTCTATATCATTGATAAGAAAGGAAAGCCTGTCCGATGGAACACAAATATTGAGACAATAACCGGCTATACGTATGATGAGATTGTTGGTATGAAAGCAATTGATATCATTGCAGAAAGAGATCGGGAGCATGTCAGTGGAGTTATGGAAAAGACAATTCTGACACATTATGAAGAAGATGAATCCAGTATTGTCACCAAAGACGGTATAATTATTCCGTTTTTCTTCATAAACACCATCAAACAGGTTGACGATAAATCTTTGATTGTTGGCATGGGGTTCGATATCTCGGACCGGAAAAAGATGGAGGAAGCACTCCGGGAAGTTAATAAAAAACTCAATATTTTAAGCAGTATTACCCGTCATGACATCATCAATCAGGTTTCAGCAGCAGAGATGTTTGTTGATGTTATTGAGATGGAGGGTGAGATTACGCCGGGTTCAAAGTCTGCTGAGAATTTGCAAATGGTTGCCGGGGCCCTGAAAACTATTGAGCGCCAGATTGTCTTTACACGGGATTACTAGGATCTTGGCGTTCATTCTCCTGACTGGCAGAATGTTGGACTTCTTATCGATGAACGGACTGCCACCTTAAGTGAAAAGCTTACGGTACGAAACGAAGTCATAAACCTTGAAATTTATGCAGACCCGCTCTTTGAAAAAGTTGTTTATAATCTCTTTAATAATGCTATACGGCACGGAAAAACGATCACCACTCTCAGTTTTACGAGCGAAGAAGCATCGGGTGCGCTCAGGCTGATCTGTGAGGACGATGGCGTAGGCGTTCCTGCCGATGTAAAAGAAAAAATATTCAATCGCCAGTATTACCAGCATACCGGCCTGGGACTCTTCCTTTCACGGGAAATACTCTCAATTACCGGGATGACAATTTCTGAAACCGGTGTGCCGGGAGAAGGGGCACGGTTTGAGATCGTAGTGCCGAATGAGATGTGGCGATATACTGAATAACGAAAGTCTCAAAATTCTCCGAACGGGACTTCTAATCTTAGTTGAACGCATTGAATGATGAAAATGCTAACAATTTATCCTTTTTTCATCCAATCGACAAAATATAATAGGTCTTTTCCTTTGTCCGGACAATAAGAAAATATCGGCATCTACCCTTGAGAAAAAAATTCTGATGAACCGGCTCTGCAAAAATATATCCGGTTTTACTAAATCCTGGTGCAATTCCTTTTTGGTTTACTTTGATTCTCCTGATAGCAAACGTATAAAATTTGATTCTATCCTGATTTGCGTATCAGGCAAAATGTTTTCCTTCAGTATTACCATTGTACCATATACCCGACTGTCGTTATCGTAAGAAATGATGCTCAAAAAATTCTTTCTAATCGTCATTCCCGGACTTATTCTTCTGGCTGTCTTAGTTTCAGCCTGCGTTTCAGACACGATTGGGACCGATCAGGAAGCACAACATGCCGACCAATTGATCGTAGGTGTCTCAATTCTCCCACAGGAAGAATTTGTACAGTCCATCGGGGGAGAGCATGTCAAAACTATAGTCCTCATCCCGCCAGGTGCCAGTCCGGCAACCTATTCGCCGACTACCGGACAGATGGTAGACATAGCGAGCGCCGACCTATACTTCAAAGTTGGTTCATTTCTACCCTTTGAAGAGAATTACCTCAGTACATTAACCACTTCAAATCCGGAAATGAAAGTAATCGACTGTTCCGCAGGCATCACCCTACGAAACAAGGATCCCCATATCTGGAATTCGCCGGAGAATGTTATACTCATGTGCAGAACGATTGCTGCGGCACTCTCAGAGGCAGACCCTACCCATGCTAACAACTACAAATACAATCTGAAACAATACACCACTCAACTACACGGACTTGATGAAAATCTCAAAATAATCCTGAATACGACAGAATCTTTACAACCTACCAAACAAACACCGTTCATCGTGTTCCACCCGGCTTGGGGTTATTTTGCTGACAGGTACAACCTCTTACAGGTGGCTGTCGAAGTTAATGGCAAAGAACCAAGTGCCAAAGAATTAGCAGAACTCATCAATTTTGCACGAGCTGAGAATATTACTACCATCTTTGCTGATCCGCAGATGAATTCTCAAAGTGCAGGCGTCATTGCCCGACAGATTGGCGGAACCGTCGTGTATGCCGATCCCCTGGCGAAAGATTACTGCACGAACCTGATAAAAATGGCAGAAACGATCCGGCAGGTGAACTGATCATGTCAGAAAACAGACCGAAAGAGAGTTCAGAAGAAATCATTGCAATGGAAGACGTCTGGTTTACTTATCGGGATAATCCGGTTGTTGAAGCGATCAATCTTCGTATTTATGCAAACGATTTCTTAGGCATTATCGGGCCAAACGGTGGGGGAAAAACAACTCTTTTCAAATTAATTCTGGGGCTTCTGACACCGGATAAAGGAACAATAACAATAAAGGGAGGTGACCCCTGTGAGCACCGGACCGTGATAGGGTACGTGCCCCAGTATCGTACCTTTGATTTTGGTTTTCCCATCAGTGTACAGGAAATGGTTCTGATGGGGCGACTGGGTACCATCCGTAAACCTTTCAGAAAGTACAGCAGCGAAGATCATGCGATTGTTCAAAATTGCCTGGAAACCATGGAAATCGCTGAT
>Ga0222639_1001338_pt1 | contig 10458 bp, 7 predicted proteins | sample AntAcemetagen185_FD_179863 | JGI IMG/M metagenome (GOLD analysis project Ga0222639, IMG submission 179863) | Saline water microbial communities from Ace Lake, Antarctica - #185 | ecosystem: Environmental > Aquatic > Non-marine Saline and Alkaline > Saline | place: Antarctica: Ace Lake | collected...
GGTAAAGTTCCACCTCGTCTTCATCTGTAGGCAAACTAGTACGAAGTTCTAACAACCTTAAACCATCCTCGTACCCCTTCATAGCAATCCCCGTGGCCATCTCTCTTATAAACTCAGGATTATTTTCGGAAAGCCCCTCCACCAAATTCTTTGCCACAGAATATAGATCAATATAATCCCCTAAATTCCCTTCACCCTTAGATGGGTCATACTGGATAAAACCAGTAAAAATCCTCCTCAATTCCTGCAATCTCTTTTCTACTTCTTCAGTGGAAATTTTTTTACCTTCCCTATCCGTCTTATCCCTGAAAATTCTCTTTCCCTCATCTACAATAGCTTTTAAATCTACCTCTTTCTTATATATCCTCGTCAACTTGGTATTTATATCTTTCCAATCTATACTTTCTATCTCCTTCTCATCCAACTCCAATAACTTCTTCCATAAAAAGTGAGGAGGTATTGAACCGCTAAAATGCACATGTCCGTCAGCCAGAGGATATTGTTTTATCGAATCCTCAATTTCTTTTTTTTCCTTATAAAAAATAAAATTTTTAGGAAAAAAATTATAGCTTACGGCAATAAAATCAAGAATTAACCTTTGCTCTTCACTGTCTAAAGATACATTTACATCGTTTTCTCTTACACCCGCTACTACCCCTTCCAGAGCAGAACGCGGAAACGGAAAATGTCCGCTTTCTTGAATAACGGTATTATAAAATTTAAAATGCATAAAGAAATCAGCCTTCTTCTTCTTTAAGATCAAAAGGTATGTTTCATCTAGAAGAAGGTTTAAAATATCCTCGAGGTTATCGCTCGTAGTGCTACTGCAAAGCCTGGTTAATTGACTTACTATATTCTTCCAGTATTTTTTGACAAACCTTATGCCAAATGCTTTTTTTATGGCAGGCAAGCCGCTTTCTAATATATATCCCGCGGATTTACCTGAGACCCTTATAAGTTTTACAAAATCATCAGATATCCCAACACAAATGAGGATCTCTCGCGTCTCCTTAGGTAAATCATCAAAACGTGTCTCAGTCATAGGATAAAACCTCTGCTCATACTCCTTCTTTATCCTCTCAATCCTTTTTTCCTCAGGCCTACTTCGCTTAAACTTCGAAGGCTTAACTTTAGCGAGTTCGCTCTGTTCCTTTAACTCTCTCGCCTCTTTCTCTTCTTTAGGGGTACCTTTCAATTCATTTTGTTTCTTTTGTCTTTCATACGCTTCATAGACTTTTTTCACCTGAGATTTCGGGGCAAGTTTCTTATTTGTAACTCGTCGCTCGCCGTTTGTAAAAGAATTAGGATTTGCCCAGACAACATTCTGGCAGAGGAACGCAATCGTTACCGCAAGAGCGATAACTTTGATAAGTGCCTTGTTATGTTTTTTCTTCACACCCAAAGGGCTCTTTGTGTTCATAATTCCATCTTTTTCTCTTTCTTTCCCAAATGTCATCCTTCGGTCCCCCGATAAATCGGGGAATCGAAGGATCTCCCCTTAAAAGGTAGATACCTCCGAGGAGTCCTGTTATATCTGCGCTAATCCACGTTTATTTCATCTGTGATCATATGTGTTTTACGTCACTTTTCATTAATCCCTCTTGGTTCTATAGACACAAAGACATTTTCTTTTCTTGCATTCTCGCAAGAAAAATTTCCTTTTTATAAAAATTATATCAGGACATAGGATAAAAATATAAAAACTAATATAAATATCCTACTCCCAACACATTACTTATCATTATATACATCGATATTGTAAACTATAAAATCGGTTTTGTCAATAGTGATATTGCTAAATACCTACATTAGAAGGAGATATAAGCATACATTTAAGAAAAAGGATTGTAAAAAGAGTAATTTTTTCAAAAAGAATATTTCATTACACAAACGAATATTTTTCTGAATGAATAATCCAACATCATATAATGCAGGCGGTCGCGTCGCGGGGCGACCGCCTGCAAAAAATCCCCAAAGCCTTTCAATAAATATTCCTGTTAGGGTAGAAGCGCGCCATTGTAACCCGCTATTGAAGCGACAGCGGGCGCGCAGGGGCGGGAAAAGATAAACAATCCATATGATAAGAGATGTCTTATGAGTCAGCTTATCCATAGTGTGAGCTATACAAAAGGGGAAGTCTCTATTAGATACTATCTTATGACAGATCTTGATGTCCTTATAAACAAAGAAGGCGTTGGATCTCCGCCTATGACGGTTTTGCAATGCCTACCTCTTGGTAGCTCCAATGTCCGCCAGTTTGAACTCGATCATCGCGGATTTATTGGCTATTTATCAACTAAAAACACTGCTTCCAATAGTTTAGTTTATGAGAGTAGGTCATAGCCGGCCATTATACCGTCACAGACTAAATCTTCGAGACGGCTGTGGTCGTCCTTAATCTGAGATTGGTTTAAGTAAAGGATATAGAACCGGCGTTTTTCCTGAGCAATTACCGCCGGGGCAAAACCTTTCTTCAATAGAATTGCGACGAGGAGGAGACGCCCTATCCTGCCGTTCCCATCGGAAAAGGGATGTATCTGCTCGAACCTGCTGTGGATGCGGGCTGCAAATCCGATCACATCCTTTTCACCCCAAACTGTATCTTTCATGATGTTCGTCATAAGGACTGGGACTTTCAGGTAGTTAGTTGTCGGAACATTCGATCCTACGATCCGGACTGCGTGGCGGCGGTAATTCCCCGCATCCTCCCTGATCCCATTCATCAATATCCCGTGCAATTTCAGAACTAAACCTTCTGTAATCTCCCCTCCTTCCACAAGATACCGGACCATATGCTGGAAAGCGGCCTGATGGTTCTTAACCTCCATCTGTTCGATAATAGACTTGTCCGGAATCGCCGCATTTTCAAAGAGGATCGCCGCAGTCTCCGGTTCGGTAAGCGTACTGCCCTCAATACGGTTGGTATTATAAGTCAGCGCAAGCAAGAACTGGTCGTATATGTCCTTCCGTGTTTCCAAAGTCTGAAGAACATTCGGGTGCCTCTTTCGTTTTTCGATCAATACCTGTTTCTTTGCATCCAGAAGGTCTGCAGGAACAACATTTTGGCCGGTCACATGTAGGTAGAGTTCATCAATTCTCTGAGCCGCCTGTTTCCTTGGAAGAGACTTTCCGTTTATCCAGCTGTTCAAAGTGGGAAAAGACACCCCAAGCTCTGCCGCAAGCTTCTCTTGTGTCTTCCCTGACAACCTCCGAATTAAAGTAAGTTTTTGCTGAGTGTTCATGCCTGTAATATAGCATACTTTATAAAGTTAGTCAATATTTTACATTCATATAAAGTTACGTTCCTGTGTCACTTTCTGGTATATTCTGGCTTATCGGATAAATCTCAACTCTAATCTGCATATCTCGCCATCCTCATTAACAAAACAGACGTCACAATCCCGACACAATCGGTTTCGCAACGCCTAGCTATTGGTAGCCCAGTAGCTTCTGTGACAGAACCTTCATAGATACCTTCCCGATAGTAACCTACAGAGTCAAAGACTGGAAATTAAAACTCAAGATTGTGGATCGCAGAAGTATCCCTGACGGGAAGCGTGGGTCGGCGCCCGAGCAAAGCGAATTAAGCGCCAGCCCCGCTGTGAGTCAGGCCCTAAGCCTATGAATGAATACTTGGAATGGGCCCGCCTTGTGCGGGACAGAGGCGCTATGTCTTACCCAAGAAGTCTTCCCAAGGAAAATAAGGAATGGCTTACACACAGTTTTACTGTGTTTACTTCTACCCATATTGCATCAAGTTTTCTTGGCGCATTTTGGATAGAAGTAGGATGCCGATATTATTTGTATCGGCATCGCAAGCCATGGATTGGATTGAGGATCTTTTCCCATCCTACCACCCCAATATAAGGAATTTTATTTATTTGCGCTTGGGCTTTTTTGACAGGCGGCTGAAATGGGGCAGCCGCCTACCTAAGGATGATTAGTTAAAGAAATTTATGCAAGACATGTATTAGATGAGTTTTTTTGTTTGGCAAATCACTGTCGTTTATCTGTCATCCGTAGGTACGGATAACCTTGTATGTAGGTTCTAAAATACCTTCAAATAATTCCCAAAAGATAATGCATCCGCCAAAAGCGGATGGAACAGGACGACTACAATTGCCTCGAGAGGAAAGTTTTATTATTGGATTTCTGTTTTTTTCGCCACCCTTTTCATTCATGCCCTTGGGTTTAGAAATCTTGCTTAGCCCAATTCATTAATTTAATCCCTAAATTTCTTAACTCTTTATTATAAAATATTCTATGCGGAAATTTCTGAAAAAGAAATATATCAAATCTTAACGTCCGATTATTTTCTAAATTCTTTTCTAAAAACAATTCCTCTAAATTCAATAAATTATCTTCGGCGAGACTAACTAAAGCTTCAAGATCTGCTACTTGAAGCCACTGAGGCATTATACAATATTTTTGTTGATAAAGTTGTGTTTCTTGAATCAGAAGATCAAGATACCCTTTACAACAAACATCGTCGACTATGGTTTCTGCCGCAAATGTTATTATTGGAAATATTCTTTTGGGATCCTGTTTTTTATTATGTCTGATATAATTTATTAAATCATCATAATGAACATTCTGCTGCCACATGCCTTCTGTAATCAAACCCTCATCTTCCCGTTTCACTTCTGCCCATTGAACCTTTTCTCCTTTATCTAACTTGCTAAGAATGTTTTTATTTGGACCAAACACTCTTTCCTTTTCTTTTCCGCCTAAAAGAAAATCAGTCGGAAGTCTACCGCCCTTATGCTCAAAGTAAAAACAATCACTGTTCCTTTGTAAAAGACAGTCACTAATTTCTTCTTCCTTATTATTTTTTGGGTTTGGAATATACGTCCATTGTCCACTTGAATCATTTTGCGATATCTTTTCTACTAGAGCGTTAGCATAATCCTCATAAGCTAACCCTAGAGAATTTTGAAAATTGCTGCGCTCTTTACCGGATAATGCTTCAGATAATATAAAAAATGGTTCATCAATAATTTTATCAATTATAAATTCCGCTACTGGGCATATAATTTTGTTGGCAGCTGTCTCAATTAAAGGAAAGCGTCTAAGAGTAACGTAATCAAAGACTAATTGATCATCTTTGTTTTTGCGTTGATTTTTCCAATCATCTATTATCTTTGTATATTCCTGAGGAGAGCAGCTCCATTTCGAAATTATCTCTTCAAAATGGAGCTTTTCTTCCTTGCTGATCTCCTTAAATAAAGTCTCCTTATTCAACCAAATATTATTTCGGTCAAGTTTATAAATAAGGGCAACTAAATGGGCTAAAATCGTAAAATAACGAGGAAGACTTATCCCACTTGTAATATCCTGAAAATGATTTTTAACATCTGGAAAATGATTTGGTAAAATCTCTGTGTAGAGTTTGTAATTTCGCCCTAAATTAGCCCAAGGAGTATACCATGTTTGATATTTGTTAAATTGATTTTGTCTTACCCAAGAAAGAACAAAATCGTGTCTCTCTACCAATTTCTCTACATTTACTGGAGACTGTTTGTCTTTTAAAATATCATTTATTATAAGTAATACACGACATATTCTCCTTGGGAGCTCATAGTCTAGCTCAGAACTTGTTTTATTTCTGTCATTAAAAGTTAGTGCAAGATTAGCCAAGTATGCAATATTATGTGAATGAATAAAGAGATGTCTTCCCTGGGTATAAGGGATCCTTCCAGGGCAGTACATTCTATCTGCTTGAGGAAGCTTATGTGGAAAATCATCTACAATGGCTAACTTCAAATATTCTGCTTGTCGGCTAGCGTCTAGAATATCTGGTTTGTCTTTCTCTGGGTACTCTAGAAATTGTACGGATAAAGAGCTTAGATATCCTAAAACTGCCTCCAGTGGCATGCGAGCAATTTCTTCATTTAGAATATCATAGTTAATATTAGCATCTCCTCCGAGCTCTTTGAATGATGTATAACTTTGATATCCTATTTGTTTACTGTTCATTTTTCTATTAAACATCGTCATTTTTGCTAAAACCAATTAAAAGGTGAACGATTAGCCACAAAAGAAAAAAAGATGATGAGCTGTTTATATCCTTTGAATCTATTAATCCATGACACACCCTGTTTCTTAAGTTGGGGCCGCATTTTTCTATAAAGAGAGATCGCATCTCCCATACTAAATCCTTACTAAATATCTCTTCAGCATTTGAATTATTTAAAAGTTGGTTCAGATCTCGTTCTTCCTGCACCCCCTCTGGTGAAACCGAGGTTGTTTTTAACTTATTTATAGCAAAAATCAGCCTTATTGAATTTTCTATTTGAGGGACAATTAAATGGGTAAAAATCAGAAAATCACTTTCAAATCCAGCAATAATTGCTCGCTCAAATATATCCCTTCTTTCTTCTGGTACGAATTTACTTTTGCCAATCAATTCTTTTATTGCCTCTTTCCAAGAATCTCCCGACTGCAAAATCAAATAAATACCTCTTTTCAAAGTAGTACAGGCAGATAGATTTTGACCAAGATTATAACTTCTAATTATCTGTGCATTGAGCGTGGTTTCATGCTCATCACTCATCCCGCCGATTTTAGCTGAGACATTGCCTTCCTCGGTTAATATATGGGTATCAAATAACCCCTGCAGAGGATGCTCTTTTAGATTCTTTTCGGCAGTTTCTCTCTCTTGCTCATAAGAAAAAGGCTTATATAGAGCAGCAAATGCCGCAATTGCACCCTTCCCTGCTTTACCTTCAAGTAAATCATCTGCAATTTTTATCAAAGGCGCTGCATCTATATGAGGAGAAGAAATAACCTTCATTTGACTTATGGTTAACTTATTCGCTTCTTTCAATTCATGTACTAAATCCTCTGCCTTCATTTTCTCACCTGCCGCGCGATAAGCGTGGATAGCCTTTTCAAGCCTATACGCCAAATTAGAACCATCACAACCCTGAGGTGTTTTAAAACTTCTTGCCTCATCCTCCCAATGTTTCGCAATAGCAATCTTCATCTCTCTAGCCTTTTCTGAATCATTTGCATAACTGTAACATTTTGCTGCGTGCTCATAATATCTGTGTGGAGCATCACATCCTGGAGACATAGGGAATCCCTTTGCTATCTCCACCACCTTATCTCCTAGATTTTTCCAATTATCAATAAGCTTATTTTCTATTAAAAGTTCTAAAAGTGAGGATGGCCAATAATCCTGCTTTGCGTTAAAGCATGTTTTTCTGCTTTCTTCAAATAGGCTAAGAATCTTCTTGCTCACAATCTGCCTTTCCTGAGCTTTCTCGCCTAACTCCATTGCCATTTGAGTAGCTCGCTTAAGCCATTCGCTTCTTTGCACCCACATTTCATTATTTTTATCCTCGTCTGCAGATTGCAAGTAAGCCTTAACTGCTTTTTGTGCATGTAAATAATTTCTTCCTCTTATCCAAAGCACATCATAAATTCTTGCAACAAATTGCGAGTTGGTTGATACCTTGACAATTTCTTCTAATTTTGATAACTCATCTTCCTTTAAATCTTCTGGGATCAATGTTCTCCCTTGTGAGCTTGTCATAAGTGGACCAAATGGTTTACCCTTTTCGAATATAAAATACATAGAAAATACTCGCCAAAGCAGACTCATTGATATCTCTAATTCTCCGTCTCCTGTTTCCTTCGCTGCATTACGTCGTTGCTCAAAGGCTGAAAGAAGATTAGGGAATTTCTTACTTTTGACATCTGCTATTGCTTCTTCGAAATTTTCTAATAACCGTTTATCTAACATATTTAATTTTGCTCCTTTTAGGGGGAACAACCACACAAATGGTGCCGATGAATCTGCATCTAATAACTTTGAAAAAGCGTCTCGTATTGATCTTCAATATATTTTGAAACTAGCTCATCTTTCCAATACATTTTAGTTCCCCAAAATCCGTCTCCACCTCTTCCGGTAACGAAATAATCCTCACCACCACAACCAACAATGTTAAGCTGGAATTCTTTTTTAAAATACTTTGCCGAATCAATAGCATAACACATTAATTCATTATCGACATAAGCTTCATAGTTTCTAAATTTTTGTTTTATATGGCTTATTTGAAACTGTTCATAATCTAGGATCGCACCAGACACAGCATTAAAAGTATTAAAGAAAATATCTGTACTTTCTTTCCGAATGTAATAATGCGAGTAAGGGTCGCTAGAACAAACTGAAACAACTTTTTGCATATCGCTGACATCAGGCATTTTACTTTCGGAAGTTAAAATAAGAATGTCTAATAAACGCCCGCCACATTCAGAACAAAAAGGGAAATTTATGTTGATAATATCTATCAATTTATCGTTTTTGTAGTCCATCAACACAATATAATAGGGGATCCCTTTTTTCTGAAAAGGAGCGAATTTACTCAGATTCTTAAAATTAACATTTGTAGTTACATCGAACCTACAAGCTTGATCACCAAATAAACCAGCAAAGTCACAAGAATCGCCATAGTCTCCAGCAATTGTCAATTTGAATTTATCGATACCATCAACATAAAAGAAAAGTTCGGCTCTTAACCCTATATAAGAATTATACGGTATTGTTTTCTGTTGGGACTCAAGGTAAGATAAGGCATTTTTTACATCATCCCTATGTAATATGGAAAACATTATACTTCTAATCCTTCTATACTCCTCTGCAGGATGCACAATATTCATAATTTTATTATATCAAACCTTCTAAAATTATCAATTGCAGATAAATGTACTTTTACTAACTTATTTAGATGAAATTCTTTTTTTTGGTCCTCCTTAACTTATTGCTACAGTCCCTCCAGTAACTATAGTTTCTGTTAAAGAGCTGCTGGACTAAATTTTTACACACCCGGAGTGTATATGAGAGTTTGTCTCCATTTTAAAATATCCTTTGACGATGCATGTACAGAAGTGTAAAGTGAAAACATTATGAAAAAACGATACAATCTAAGTGAAGCGGCAAAAGAATTAAGTTTAACTCGCCAAGGTCTCTATTATTGGATCGAGAAAGGGTGGGTTACACCTAAACGTGATTATAAAGACCATCCTATATTCACGGATGCTAATTTAAAAAAGATTAAAGAATGGCAAAACAGGTTAAACGAAGGATAATTTATGGTAAAAAAACCTTCAAAGAGTAAAGGAACAAGATTAACTGAAACAAAAAAGATGTTTTTTGCGTTTCAGCGTTCTGTTTCAGAGCTAGAGGGTGGCCCCTTGCCAGATCCTTTTAAATATGCCGAATATGATTTCGCATTAAACGATACACTTAATATTTTAGTTCAGCATTTAAAGGAGAATGAATATAGACCTAAAAGAGCTGAGAATTTTGATATGCCTAAGGGAGAGTTCGCTATTAGGCCAGGGTTGACTCTAGACGTAACTGATTTAACGGTTATTCATAAGTTGGCTTCAGATTTTATCGTAACTTTGGATGCTAAATTGTCTTCCGGAGTAGTTGCATATCGATTGCGAAATGACAAGAAAAAATGTTTTCGGATAGAAAGAGAGTCTGCTTATTATGTTTTACCACGGTATAAACGCAATCGTGTTAAAATTGAAGAATCATGGTATAACCTCTGGCCTAAATACCGAAAACAGATGAAGAAAGATTTGCAGAGCAAGAAATATTCTTTTGTTGCGTCGACTGATATTACAGCATTTTTTGAAGATGTCAATTTATTGACTCTTGGAGAGATTTTAAAGAAAAAGTCTGGTGCAAGCATAAAACAGATTAACATGATCATTGAAATATTGCGTAGTTGGGCATTGCGTGACCCTGCTAATATTAGACAGCGAAGAGGTTTGCCCCAGGGGATAAATATGTCAGGCGTCTTAAGTAATCATTATTTACAGATAGTTGATGACTATTTGGAAAATGTGCACAAAAGAGCAAGCACAAAAGATAAGATTAAATGGTATCGTTATTGTGATGATATACATGTTTTATGTAAAACGAAGGGACGTGCAAAAGCTATACTGCTTAATATAGGTCGTCTTTTGCGTCAATTAGGGCTAAATCAGAATGCTAAGAAAACAAATATTTTAACTGCAGAAGAAGCTCTAAAAACTATGTACTATTCTGTTGCTGAAGAAGTTTCTGAAATTGTTGACTTGTCTAAAAAACGTGGTGCTAATCGGGATGATTTAATTGAAAGACTTAAAATTGAATTTAGACAGCTCCCTAAAAGAACAGCTTCGTACAAAAAACGACATGAGACTGCTTTGTTTGGTTTTTATAACGCAGCGAGGATATTGGATTCAGACATTTTACTAAATAGAGCAAAACATGATTTTGAGAAATTTCCTACGCGGGCTAAAAACATCTCTGGATATTTAAGAAGTTTTGTAGGCAGGAAGAAAGTGTTTCGCGATATTTCTGAGCTTATGTTAAAAAAGAATAGGATTCTGCTATACAATTATCAGATAGCTTTTTTAGTTACTATTTTTAGGGGGTGCAATAATCAGGATAAAAAA
>Ga0222639_1001340_pt1 | contig 10455 bp, 10 predicted proteins | sample AntAcemetagen185_FD_179863 | JGI IMG/M metagenome (GOLD analysis project Ga0222639, IMG submission 179863) | Saline water microbial communities from Ace Lake, Antarctica - #185 | ecosystem: Environmental > Aquatic > Non-marine Saline and Alkaline > Saline | place: Antarctica: Ace Lake...
GTATTTGAAAATGAAAATATTTAGAAATTCGTTGACATGACACAAAAATATTATTATAATAGGCACTGAAATAAAAAGAAAAATAAGGAGAAATTGAATGAAAATTAAAGTAGGAATTAACGGATTTGGAAGAATTGGAAGATTAGTATTCCGTGAAATGGCAAAAAGAGAAGAATTTGAAGTTATAGCACTTAATGATTTAACAGATCCAAAGTCATTATCACATTTATTAAAATATGATTCTGTACATGGAAAATATCCAGGTGATGTTTCTTATAATGAAAATAGTATTATTGTAGATGGTAAAGAAATTAAAGTTCTCGCTATAAAAGATCCGGCTGAACTACCTTGGAAAGAACTTGGTGTTGAATATGTCGTGGAGGCAACCGGCTTGTTCAGAAAAAGAGCACAAATAGAGAAACATCTACAAGCAGGAGCTAAAAAGGTTATTTTAACCGTACCGGCAAAAGATGAAATTGATAACACGATTGTTTTAGGCGTAAACGACGAAAAATTAAAAGCAGAAGATAAAATCGTATCAAATGCATCTTGTACAACGAATTGTCTTGCTCCGGTAGCAAAAGTATTGAATGACGAATTCGGTATTAAAAGCGGATTGATGACAACAACTCACGCCTATACAAATGATCAAAATACACTTGACGGACCTCATAAAGACCTTCGTAGGGCAAGAACAGCTGCTGTATCTATCATTCCGACTACTACAGGCGCTGCTAAAGCAACAGGAAAGGTTATTCCTGAATTAAATGGAAAATTAGACGGAATGGCAATGAGAGTTCCAACTCCGGATGGTTCTGTTGTTGATTTAGTTGTCGAAGTTGAAAAAGATGTTACCGTTGAAAAAGTAAATGCTGCGATGAAAAAAGCCGCCGAAGGTCCAATGAAAGGAATATTAGAATATATAACTGATCCTGTTGTCTCAATTGATATCGTTGGCAATCCACATTCATCAATATTTGATTCTTTATTGACTATGGTAAATGGAAATATCGTAAAAATTATTAGTTGGTACGATAATGAATGGGGTTATAGTGTTCGTGTTGTTGATCTATTAGAAAAAATGGCAAAAATGTAATTAATAAATAAAATTATATTTAAAAAGAGGCACCATTTTTGTTGTCTCTTTTTTTTAATTTAATAATTATAAAAATAGAGTAGCAATTATTATAATAAAAAATGTGAATAAATTAAATAATGAATTCCCTTGACAAAACAATATATAATTAATATACTATTAACGAAATAAATTTTGGGGGTGTTGCTTATAAAAGCGACTGAGATAAAACCCTTAGAACCTGAAACGGGTAATACCGACGGAGGAAAAAATGAAAAAACAAAAAAACAGTTTTAATACTAATTCAATCACATTTGACAAATTTGTAGAAGACTACGACTCTTGGTTTTTAAAAAACAAAAATTTGTTAGAATCAGAACTAAAATTATTAGCTCATTTTCTTGATAATTCTGGAAATACTATTTCTATTGGTTGTGGTAGCGGATTATTTGAAATGCTTCTAAAAAAAGAATTCAACATTATTATTAAAGATGGAATTGAACCTTCTGAGACTATGGCTGAAATTGCTCGTAAAAGAGGTCTAAATGTTCAAATCGGTACTGCTGAAAATACCTACTTAGGTGAAGAAAAATTTGATACTATATTTTTTAATGGTACTCCTGGTTATATAAAAAATCTAGAAAAAGCTTTCACTAATGCTTATAATGCTCTTAAAAAAGGTGGAAAAATTATTGTTCTTGATGTACCAAAAGAAAGTTCTTATGCTCTTATTTATAATTTAGCTATGACTCTCGGAACTTGGGATCATGAATTATTATCAAATATTCAACCTATTTGTCCTTATCCTATTGAATTTGTAAAAGAAGCTAACTGGCGTACAACATCTGAAAAAATAGAAATACTTAAAAAAACAGGCTTTAAAAATTTTAAGTTCGCTCAAACTTTAACTAAACATCCTTTATATTCGAATAATAATGTTGAAGAACCTAAACAAGGATATGAATCAGGCGATTATGTAGCAATTTGTGCAATAAAATAATTAATAAATAGTAAAATTAGGATAAAATGATAACAGCAAATACTATTTCTAATGATTTGGAGAAAATCAGAAAAATTTCCCCATTGGTACATAATATTACTAATTATGTGGCAATGAATAACACTGCTAATGCTTTACTTGCTATTGGGGCTTCTCCTGTTATGGCTCACGCTAAGGAAGAAGTAAAAGATATGGTAAATATTGCTTCAGCTTTAGTTATTAACATAGGCACATTAAGTGAAAAATGGGTTGAATCAATGTTGATAGCTGCTAAACAAGCTAAGCAAAAGAAAATTCCTTTTGTCTTTGATCCTGTTGGAGTAGGTGCTACTGCATACAGAACTAATATTTGTAAGCAAATAATAAAAGAAGCTACACCTGATATTATTCGTGGTAATGCTTCTGAAATTATGGCTATTGTAAAAGCAGATACAAAAACCAAAGGTGTTGACAGTTTGGTATCGTCTGACTCAGCTGTAGAATCAGCCAAACAACTTGCTATGCAAACAAATGCAATTGTTTCTGTTAGTGGTGAAACAGATTATATTACTGATGGCAAAGAAGTAATAGCGATTAAAAACGGGTCGAAGATGATGCCAAAAGTTACAGGAATGGGTTGCACTGCCACAGCTATTACCGGAGCTTTCGCCGCTGTAAACGACAATTATCTGATGGCTGCTGCTAATGCTATGGCTATTATGGGAATTGCCGGAGAAATAGCTGTTAAATTATCAAAAGGTACAGGCTCTTTACAAATGAACTTTATCGATACTTTATTTAATATTTCTGATAAAGAAATTAAAGATAGATTTTTGTATTAATTTTAGAGACAACGCATGCATTGTCTCAGCTTTATAAAAATATGCTAAACAAATGAAGAAAAATATTGATTTAAGCCTTTACCTTGTTACAGACAGAGAGCTTTCAAAAGGCAGGACAATAGAATATATTGTAGATCAAGCTGTGAAAGGAGGTGTAACAATGGTACAATTAAGGGAAAAAAATTGCTCCTCAAGAGAATTTCTTGAATTAGCCATAAGACTAAAAAAAATCTTAAAAAATAAAAATATTCCTTTGATAATAAACGATAGACTAGATATTGCCTTAGCTGCGGAGGCTGATGGTTTGCATATCGGGCAAAGTGATATGCCTTATAAAAAAGCAAGAGAAATTTTAGGACATAAAGCTATTATTGGTTTGTCAGTTGAAAATTTAGACCAAGCTGTTGAGGCAAATAAATATGAAGACCTGAACTATATTGGTTTAAGCCCTGTTTTTTCTACTCCTACTAAGACTGATTTAAACACACAACTCGGATTACAAGGTGTTAAAGATATTTCAAAAATTTCAAAGCATAAAATAGTTGGTATTGGTGGTATTAATTTGTCAAATGCAAAGGATGTTATTATGGCAGGAGCACAGGGAGTATCTGTTGTATCTGCCATCTGCTCTGCTAATAACCCTTATCTTGCTGCAAGAGAGCTGAAAAATCAGGTTGTATCATCTTTAAATAAAAACTTTAAATAAAAAAACAAATGAAGCTAAATGAAATAGGAGAATTTGATTTTATTGCACGTTTTTCTGATAAGTTTAATGACCTTATAAAAAATGGTCAGAAAGGTATTGGTGATGATTGTGCTATTATTCCTAAAAATAAGGACATATCATTTATTATCACAACAGATATATTAATAGAAGACATACATTTTATTAAAGAAAAAATTACAGCTTTTGAATTGGGGTATAAAAGTCTTGCTATAAATTTAAGCGATATTGCTGCTATGGGTGGCGATCCTGTTTGCTCTTTTTTGTCTGTTGGCATTCCAAAAGATACTGATGTGGAATGGTTTGATAAATTTATTTCAGAATATCAAAATCTATCTGAAAAATATAATGTCCCGTTACTTGGTGGGAATACAGCAAAATCACCTGATAAGTTGGTAATAAATGTTTGTGTTATTGGTGAAATAGAAAACAAAAAAATAAAATACAGATCAGGAGCAAAAACCAATGATATTATTTGTGTTACTGATTATCTTGGAGACTCTGCAGGAGGTTTAAATATAATACTTAATAATCTTCCTGAAGATAAAGACTCTTCTTATTTATTACACAAACATCTTATGCCTGAACCTGAAATTTTTTCCGGTCAATGGCTGGCTTCTCAAAAAGGTGTCAATGCCATGATAGACGTTTCCGATGGCATAAGCTCTGACCTTAATCATATTGTAAAAGCATCAAAAGTTGCTGCTATCATTGATATCGATAAAATTCCTGTTTCAAGAGAGTTGAAAAATATTTCAGAAAAAAATAATTGGAATATTGATGATATGTCTGTTTCTGGTGGCGAAGATTATTGTTTGCTTTTAACTATTGATAAAGATTGTTTTCAGGAAATTTCTAAAAATTATCAATTAAAATTTAATCGTCCGTTATTTGAAATCGGAAAAATTATAACAGGCAGCCCTGAAATTTCGTTTTTAAAAAATAACAAAAAAATAGAGTTTATTAAAAAAGGCTTTGATCATTTTAATTCATAATATTTTAAAGATATAAAACGAACATATTTTTTTCAAATTATAAATTTACATAAGGAAATAATGAAAATAGAAAATCTAAATTTGAAAGTAAAATTTGAAAGTAACAACTTAATAACAGCAAAGCCAAATGGCTATTAATAATAATTAAATAAATGTCAAACGAATATCAAAATATAAATATATGAAGAAAGAGCATAAAAGAGTATTAACAATTGCAGGTTCTGACAGTGGAGGCGGAGCAGGCATACAGGCAGATTTAAAAACAATGTCTGCCCTCGGATGCTTTGGCATGTCTGCCATAACAGCTATTACTGCTCAAAATACACAGGGAGTTTTCGATATCCATCCTGTTCCTGTATCAATAATAAAAAAACAAATAAAAGTAGTACTTGATGATATTGGCGCTGATGCAATTAAAATAGGAATGTTGTATTCTTCTGAAGTTATTAGAACAGTTTCAGAGACATTAAAAGAATACAACATTAAAAATATTGTTTTAGACCCTGTAATGGTTGCCACTTCGAGCGATAAATTATTGCAGGATGATGCTGTTGAAACTCTTGTTAAAGAGCTGTTTCCCTTATCTAAGGTTATTACACCAAATATTCCTGAAGCTGAAATTTTGTTGAATGTTAAAATACAAAACAATCATGACCTGGCTGAGGCAGCAAAACAACTGACTAATCTCGGAGTGAGATCGGTATTGTTAAAAGCAGGTCATTTTGATAAAGAAGAACTGACTGATATTTTTTACGACAGAAAAACAAATCGGACTATTGAACTAAAAGCTAAGAGGATAGAGACAAAAAATACTCATGGCACAGGATGCACTTTATCATCGGCAATAGCATCATTTTTGGCAAAAGGTTATAGTTTGCCAATGGCAATAAAAGAAGCAAAAAATTATATTGATAATGCAATAAAATTTGGAGCTAATTACAAAATAGGCAAAGGACACGGTCCTGTTCATTACTTTTATAAATTTTGGAAATAAAAAATGAAAGACTCAATATTGTTTACAGAAAAATTATGGAAGGCTGCTGAAAAATATTTCGGGAAAATAACCTCTCATCCCTTTTGTGTAGAATTGTCAAAAGGCATTTTATCAAAAGAGAGATTTAATGAATATATTTCTCAGGATAGCATTTACATAATTGGAGATGCCAGAGCTTTGGCTATGACAGCTGTTAAAGCCGAAGATGCTGATGAAATGATGTTTCTTCTTGATATGGCAAAAGATGAATTAAAAATAGAACATCTTTTGCATGAGGAATTTGTTGATCATTTTGATATTATTTTAAACAAAAATGTGTCGAAAACCAATAAAGCATATACTGATTTTTTATTATTAACAGCAAAATTAAAAACTTACGAGGAGTCATTAGCAGCACTTTTGCCATGCTTTTGGGTTTATCGCGAAGTGGGGTTGTCAATTATTAAAAACTCCTGTAAAGACAATAAATATCAAAAATGGCTTGATACATATTCAGGGCGGGAATTTGAAGTTTATACGCAAAAATTAATAGCTATTGTAAATAAAAATGCAGAGCAGACGACTCAAAACATTAGAGAAAAAATGATTGAGGCATTTAAAAGATCAGTAATTTTTGAACTTGATTTTTTCGACAGTGCTTATAATTTAAGAGATTAAAGAAGCCGTTGAAATGGTTAATATTTATTAATTTGCTATTATAAATGAATATGCATTATTTAGAAGCACACGATTTTAATCGTGGGAGATTGATATATCTTAATAACAACAACCATTTTAATGGTTTTTTATGTGGACTCAGTCATAAATAAAAAATAATCATTTATCAATAAAATCATTTTCGTTAAATACATTTGTGGAGAATAACGGGTTCGAACCGTTGACCCCCTCGATGCCATCGAGATGCTCTCCCAACTGAGCTAATTCCCCACTCTATTTTTGAATTATTTATTATTTTTTTTCAACAGTTGTATTAAATCTCTTTGCTATTCTCAAGAATTCACTGGCTTTTTTCTTACCAATTTTTTTGTAAGCAAGATATGATAAATAATAACCTTCTGCAATATTAAATGAATCTTGTTTAGTTAAATTATATCCAGTTCCTTCTAAATTTGGCACTTCTATGCTCATTCCAGATTTAATAATATCCGGGTTAAAAACTGTTTCAATATTTTTTCTGTATATGTTTGGCCATAACGGAGCATTATCGTAATATTTATTAGCCAATCCCCAAAGCGTATTACCCGAAATTACCTGATGGATTATTGAAGTTTCTTTATGCATTGTTTCTTGTTTTTTAACAGAAGATTGTTTTTTATCTTTAATCATACTAATTTTTTCTTTTTTATCTTTAATCATACCAGTTTTTTCTTTCTTGTCTTTAACAATAGCAATTTTTCCTTTTTTAATTTTAGCAGTATCTTTATTTTTAACTATTTCCAATTTTGGAGGAATTGAAGAATAAGGTTTATTATCTTTTTTATTAAAAAATAGAAATAATAAAAACAAGATTATAATAATAATTAGTGTGCCAAAAACAGGAATATAAGGGAATTTCTTTGATGGTTTCTCTGCTATTATATCTTCTGTAGATTCGTTTGAAATGGTGGGTATGTCATTATCTTCATCACCGTATACATTGGTTTCATTTTTTATAATGTCTTCTTCTGTAGATATTTTTGAAGTTGTGGGCATACCATTATCACCATCACCATTTACATTGGTTTCATCTTCTATAATATCTTCTTTATTCTGTTTCTCTTCTTTTGTTACAATTTCTTCCGGCTTTAAATGGTTATATTCACGATTAACAAAAGCTTTCATTTTTTTCTCAGGTTGAAAATGAATTTTGTTATGGGCAGGTATTTTAATATTTTCGCCTGTCTGTGGATTTATTCTATTTTGTGCACCAACCCAATTTAATTTAAAAATACCTAAGCCAGACACATTTACTTTTCCATCTTTTTCTAGCCCTTCTTTAACAACACTAATAAATTCATGAATATAATCATTTGTAAATACTTTTTTATTTCCGGTTTTTTCTACAATTGCATCAAATATTTCTTCCGAGGTTACTTTGTTATTCATTATTTAACCCTCCATTCTTTTACTTCATTTTTAAAAATATTACTTGGTTTAAAACTAAGGACATTTTTAATAGGCAATATAAGATAAACTTTCTTTTTAGGGTTAAATAATTTCCTCCTTTTCTTTTTTTTAACCTTAAAAGTACCGTATTTTGGTAAAGAAAAAATATCTTCTTTTCGAATTATTTCCTTGAAAGTTTCCATAGTTGCAACAAATGTTTTCTTTGCTTTTACTTGAGAACAACCTAATCTTTCCGATAAAAGCTTTATTATTTCATTTGTTGTCATCTTTCACCTATATTTTCATTTTTTTGTTTCATTTTATTTAATTTAAAGATAAATTATAGAAAAACAAACTAATTTTTAAAAAAAAGGTTTTTTAAAAATATTATGATTACAAATGAAATTAGAAGCATTAAAAATCTTACACTACATGAATTAAAGAATTGGATTATAGAAAAAAAATATTCTCAATTTAGAGGTAAACAAGTGTTTAACTGGATTTATAGACAGTTTGTAAATTCTCCAGATGAAATGTTAAATATTCCCCAAAAATTAAGAGATGAAATAAAAAATTATGGGAATTTTAATTTATTAGAGGCAATAAAACCCGAAAGGGAAATTATTAATTCTTCAAAAAAATATTTATTTAAACTAGTTGATGGAAATTATATTGAAAGTGTATTGATTATAGAAAATGAAAGAAAAACGATATGTTTAAGTTCTCAAGTAGGATGTGGATTGAATTGTAAATTTTGTCAAACTGCTAAAATGGGATTTATTCGGAATTTATCTGTTGGTGAAATCGTTGATCAATTATTATTTATCAGAAATGAAATTGGTGAGCAAATTACCAATGTTGTCTTTATGGGTATGGGAGAACCATTATTAAATTATGAAAATGTAATCAAATCAGCAATAATAATTAATGATAAAAACGGTTTAAACATTGGAGCAAGAAAAATAACAATTTCAACTTCGGGTATTATACCGGCTATTTATAAATTGGCTGAATTAAAATATCAGTTTAAGTTGGCTGTCTCTTTGAATTTGCCATTTGATGAAAAAAGAACAATATTAATGCCAATTAACAAAAAATATAAACTAAATTCCCTTATTAAGGCGATGAAATATCATAATTATATTACACATAAAAAAATTACAATTGAATATGTATTAATGAAAAATATAAATGATTCAGAAGCAGATGCAAAACAATTGATAAAAATATTGAAAGATATTCATTGTAAGATAAATCTTATTCCTTTTAATGAAAATCAAACAGAGTTTATGCGACCGACAAAAGATAATATTTTGAAGTTCTATAAATTAATAAACAAGAAAATTGATTCTACAATTAGATGGAGTAAGGGAGAAAATGAAAATGCTGCTTGTGGACAATTATTCTGGAATAATAATTAACTATAATGACCATTTATTTAAAAAATGATTTAGGAATTAATAATTATTTATATTTATTGTAAGATAATCTATTGATCAGGATCTTGAATATTTACATCTTCGGATAATGTGTATCTTAAAATACGTCTGTTGCCGGTATCACTAATATAAATAACATCTTCATATTCGGCAATGGCAGTAGCTTTATTTAATATATCATTTTTGTATTCTAAGATCAAAGTATCTTTAATTGTTGTTGTCGTATCAAAAATAATACTATATGTGGTATCATTACCATCAATAATTTCCGTTGTGTCAATAGGGAAGATGGTAATATTTGTATCCGGTTGACGAATCCAATTGTTTGAAACGCCTACAAATTTATCAAAAGAACCGTTTGAAGTAAATTTTTTAACTAAATTAGCTGCACTATCCAAAACGAAGATTGAAGCGTTGTTGTCAACAGCAACATCTATAGCACTTTGAAATTGATCTAATTGCATTATTTCGTGATTGTCCTTATTAAATACACAATTATAAGAATTTGAAAGTAATTTATGTAAACCAAAGTAATTGCCTAATTGAGTATAATAAAGATTCCCATCATTATCTGAAGTCATTCCTGTTGGTTCGTTTATTGTTCCACCACCGGTTCCTTCTTCTGCAATAAAGTCATTTAACACACCTTCATAAGTCCATATTGTTTGTCCATTTTCCAATAAAATTAACTCTGATGGGACAAGTGTAATTTTTGCAAGTTTATTATTAAATTTATCCATCGCAAAAATAAATTTATCATCACTTGAACTTTGTGCCAAGGCAATAAATTTCTTTGTTTTAGAAGCATAGCTTGAATTTACTTGTATATTTTTGGGTGAATTTGGATCATAAAAAATATAAGGAGAAGTGATTGAATCTAAAAAAGTGGATTCATTATTTAAAAATTCGGTATTTTTTATTGATGTATATTCATCTAAATACAAGCTTTTTAAAGGTGTCGTGATAATTGTATCAGTGCCATTTGTATATTTCATTGAATCTACAATACCAGTAATTCCTGTTTGTGAAACAAATTGATTCCAAGCATAAATTTTATCATTTCCATCGACAAAATAGACAATAAATCTTGGATCAACGCAGGAAGCAGTCGGAGAAATATTTACACCATCAATAACTGGGTTCTTTAAAACATCGTAGTTATTATCAGCTGGTTTGCCGGATTGTCGTAAAACTATTAATTTATTATTTACGCTATCGGCAATAAAAAATCTACCATCTTTTGCAATAAAAATATCTGAAACATAATCAATATCAAGATCAGAAAATTCCCAACAAGGTGTAATTTCAATATATTGTTTATT
>Ga0222639_1001345_pt1 | contig 10433 bp, 10 predicted proteins | sample AntAcemetagen185_FD_179863 | JGI IMG/M metagenome (GOLD analysis project Ga0222639, IMG submission 179863) | Saline water microbial communities from Ace Lake, Antarctica - #185 | ecosystem: Environmental > Aquatic > Non-marine Saline and Alkaline > Saline | place: Antarctica: Ace Lake...
GGCCTACTACATAACACCCAGTCAGAATATGGCCAGCTATCCTCCCGGACTGCCGAAGCCCGGAGGGAGGGGAACTTCCCGGCTCTCATAGATCGAACGCGGGACATTCACAAGCGGCCAACGTGGACCTCCCCTGAAGAGATCCTGGGGGCGGCGGTCAATTCATACCGCCGGGATAGAACGGAGGGGCAAGAGTTGACTATCTACCTGGGAGTAGAAAAGGCCGGAATAGTTGAACAGCTAATGGCCTGGTATGGAGACTATGGCCTCCCGATTCTGGCCCTGGGTGGATATAGCTCTCAAACTTACGTTGATGAAGTAACAACTCATAACAGGGAACAGGGGCGGCCTTCAATTCTGATTTATGCCGGCGACTTTGACCCGTCCGGGATGGACATAGATCGAGACTTTGAACAGCGGGGAGAATTTAACAAGGTAGAAAGGATAGCTTTGACCCCGGAACAGATAGAGGAGTTTGACCTCCCGCCTATGCCTGGGAAGGCTTCAGATAGCCGCGCCAGGGGATTCATTAAGAAGTATGGCCAGCTTGTCCAGGTGGAGCTTGACGCGCTGCCGCCGGATACCCTGAGAGGACTTTATCAGGACGCAATAGATCAATACTTTGACTTGTCAACATTCAAGGCGGTACTGGCCCGGGAGGCAACGGAGAAAGCCCGCCTGGTTGAGATGATAGGGATTTAATAATCAACACTGTTAAACGATAAAGGGGAAAAGCATGAAACAAGTTATTGACGGTAAGATATACGATACCGAAACAGCCGAAGAGATCCACGCCTGGAGTAACGGTTATTATGGATCAGACTTTAATCACTGCCGAAAGACATTACACCGCACCGCAAAGGGCGCGTACTTCGTGCATGGGATCGGCGGGCCATTATCAGAATACCGCGAACCGGCCGGGGATGGATGGAACGGCGGAGAGGACATAATCCCCCTGGAGCGGGCGGACGTTGTGACCTGGCTGGAGAAACATGAAGGGGCGGAGGTATTGATCCGGGACTTTGCGGCGGATCTTGAAGAAGCATAACAATCAACCATAAAAAATGAGGTGACAAAATGAAGAAGATCAAAGGTAAGACAGTTGAGAGGAAGGGTAAAAAGGGCCGGCCACTACTGAATATTAAGGCGGATGAAGTGGTAGCACTGGCCAAGTTAGGGGCAACCAATATCGAGATAGCGGAGTTTTTCGGTTGTAGCGATGACACCATAACGAACAGATTCTCAAAGAATCTAATTCAGGGCAGAGCCGCCAGGAAGATTAAACTGAGAGAATGGCAATGGAGAGCGGCAGAGGCCGGCAACGTGACCATGTTGATTTGGCTGGGTAAGGTATACCTGGGGCAAAAAGAGAAAAGCGAGATCACGGTCAAGGGCAGGATGTATCAGAATAAAGCACTTGAGGATATGAGCACTGAGGAACTTATCAAAGAATGTAAGAAGTACGGCATCCCGGTCCCGGATAAGTTACCGGAGAAGCGGCAGGGATAGCCTGGAGGGGATTTTAATAGCAATCAACACTGTGAGGCGATTAAGATGAAAATAGGAATAGTAGGAAGCCGAACCTTCCCCCAGTTAAAACTTATTGAATGGTATATCCGGGACCTGCCTGAAGGGGTAACGATTATCAGCGGGGGAGCTAAGGGCGTGGATAAGGCGGCGGAAGAGTATGCACGCCGGCGGGGCCTGGAGGTTATAGTCAAGCTGCCGAACCTGGACGGGTGTGAAAAGAGGTTTGAATATACCGAACGTTATTATGACCGCAACCAAGAGATAGTCAACAGCTCTGATTTAATAGTTGCCTTCACGGAAAAAGACAAGGGCGGCACCTGGGACACTATCAAGAGGGCGCACAAGGCAGGGAAGCCGGTGAAGATTATCCGACCGTCAACAATGTTCCCGGGAGAGGCAGGAAAGGACACGCTCAACACCCCGGAAGAGGACCCCGAAGCAGAAGAGGAAAAGGAATCAATCAAAGGCCGCGGACCCTTTCAGATAAGGCGCGCCTCCCTGGGGAGTTATGCCTTGCGCCGGAAATGCTATATTGACGGGGTAGAGTGGGCCGGGATAGTAGCCGATAAGGAAAGCGCACCGGAGAAGCTGGCCGATAAGATCACGCCGGCAATGCTGGACTTTTTTAATAAAAACAACAGCCTGGGATATATTCACGCGGTAACAATACCACCCCGAAGCAAGAGGAACCTGGGGACCGTTCACCCGATGGAGATAGTAGCCGAACGGATAGCGGCTGAATTGAGTTGTGAATGGGTAAAGATGTTTGAACCCTGGACAAAGAGCACACGCGGCCGGTTTGCGAAGCATGGAGAGATTAAGATATTGCCCGGAGTGGCGGATTATATCGGGAAAGTTGTCTGGGTACTTGATGATATTTATACAACGGGATTCACAATGAGAGCGGCGGTTCAAGCATTGATGAGCCTGGAGATCCACGCGCACGGCCTGGCCTATGTTTACATGGCCTGAAGTGGTCCCCGTCACGGTGATCACGCTGACGGCTGAGCACAAAAGCGAAAAAACAGGTGAAATAAACGGGAGCTAATTATCAGAAGTTTATGGACATTTTTACGGCCGGATACCATCCTGGAGGTAGAGGTTAGAATCCTGGGGGAGACGAAAAAAGCGGTATTGATTCGATCACCCGGAGGCGGCCGGGCATGGATCCCGCGCCGCTGGATTCTCCGGAAGAAAATACTGGAGCCGGGGACCTGGGAGATAAAGATTGAAGAGTTTAACTGGGTGAAGAAATTCTCTTGATAATCGAAGGCAAAGACACACCACCGGGAATAAAAACGCCGGACAAACGATCTGAGAGCCCCGTTTTAAGGGGATATTGAGAAATCACGCCTAAGCACAGATTGAAAGGGGCAAGGGCAACCATTAACCGGGCAATAGATAAGGGCACACGGGGCGAACCAGGGCGCAAGAACAACGGAAATTAATGATGACACTATCCCCCCTGGGAGCTACTAATACGATATGACTTTTTCGGAGATTATCTGACAAAAGGAAGCCGGACCCGAAAAACAGCGGGGAGATTGACCCGAACACACCTCCACAAAATCGAAGATCCATAAAAAAAGTGACATGAAAAAATCTGACAAGAATATACAAGCGGCGGCCGATGAGTTTAACCGGGACATGATGGACCTTGCCACCGCCAAGCTACTCCACGGAAAGGGGAAATTCTCTACACTCGGGGAGGCGGTTGACTGGATCAAAGCCTGGAGAGAAAAGGAAAGCTCTATCAAAGATTTACCGCCGGAAAAGCGAAAAGAGGCACTTGAAAACCTGACCGCCACCTGGAAAGAAATGATCCCGCCAGGCTCCGAGATCGAAGAGGAACTCCAGCGGCTGTTTATGAAAATAATCAACAGCACTGAAGAGAGGGATCAGCTCCGGAAGGAAGTGGCCAGGATCCAGGAAGAGTGGGAACAGGACCGGGAGAGGGCGGAGAGGGCGGAAAAGGAACTGGCAAGAGTAAAAAAAGGTATAGCCCTTAAAAAGAGTCACGCCAAAATGTCTCAAGTCTTCCTTAGTTCTTTATTTGCTACCGAAGACACTCTCATAAAATATCATGGCCAGATGGAACTCCGCCTGGGAAAAACACACGCTGTATCAATAATCAAAAAAGATTTATCAACTGTAATAACCCAGGGATATAAACCTCTAAGTTTTACAGCCTGGCAAACCCGAGCGATAAAAGCACTATTCAGCCTTTGCGATGAACAAAACGCAGACTATAGCAATCCCACTATTGTATTGAATAATATCTCCCAATTTTGTGAAGAAGCCCTGGAGCGGAAAGTAACAAAAAAACACAAAGACGGTCACACCTTTAAAGACTTTAGTGGGGGGGAAGTGAATAGATTAAAACAAGCCCTTCAGGAATTAAGCAACCCTGAAGAACTCCCACGGGTAATTTGTAGGGGAAGAGTGTCGGGAGCAAACAGGGCAAAAGGCAACGGCTTCTTTTACATGGAAGAGACACCTATTATTAAATCAATTAAATATCTCCAGAAAGATTTAACCGAGGAACAAATGGAGAACATGACCGGGGAGGAACTCAAAAAATCCGGCCAAATAAGTATAACTATTCTCCCTGAATTTTTGCGGGACTGGAAGGGATACTGGAAGTTTCTCCCTAAAGATATATCCAAAGAGATCCGAGAGGCGTGCCCCGATGTCAAAAAAGTAACCAAATACTTAAGAAACTTTATTGATTATCTTCACATACAAGAAAATCCTATCCTAAGAAGAACACGGAAAGAACTATTCCGGGCGGCGAAATTTAACGAAGCTGACATTAAAAAGCGGGGTAAATCTTATTACAGCAAAGTTGTCTTTAAATATTATGATATAGCGACAAGGAGCGGATACCTGACAGGCTATGAACTGGACCAAAAAGGGACTGCTGACCTGGTAGATGTTCTTCATCTTAACGAGAATAAATATTATCACCTGGCACAAAGAGCAAAGAAAAAACAACTCCAAGCGGATAATACCAAAAATAAATAGCTACCCACACTATTGTTGTTAGCTACCCACACTATTGTTGTTAGCTACCCACACTATTGTTGTTAGCTACCCACACTATTGTTGTTAGCAAAAAAAAGGCCCTTGCAGGGCAATGAGTTATGACAAGTTTTCAAAGCATATAACTTAAGGAACTTAAGGAACTTAAAGGGGCGGGGACGGATTGAGACCGCCCCACCCCATTAAAAACAAAAAAACATGGAGTTTACCGTTATGGATTGGAAGGAAATAAAAGAAAATGTTTATAGGCGATTGATAGCTCAAAACTATCAAGATACTTTATTCGGAGACTTGCAAAAATTCACCCGGCAAGGCTCCGGATATATGGCGTGTTGTCCGTTTCATGATGATAAAAATCCTTCATTCTCAATCTCAAAAGATGAGCCGGTTTATCATTGTTTCAGTTGCGGGGCAAGTGGGGACTGGATTAAATACATGATGGAACGTCGCGGGATACCATTCCCAGAAGCGATCGAAGAGTTAAGCCGGGCAGCCGGGATAGAATTAACGGACCATGACCGGGGAGAGCGGGAGAAGAATCTAAATAAAAAGAGTTTACTGGAAGCTACCCAGGCATATTTCACCGGGGAGCTATTCAAAGCCGGGGGGAAAGAGGTCCTGGAGTATCTGACCGCGACCCGAAAATATACCGAAGACGAAATAAAAAAGATGGGACTGGGATATTATCCGGATCCGGGGGGCCTGGAGAAGCACCTGAAAGAAAAAGGCCACAACCCCGCGACAATCAACGCGGCGGGACTGAAGACCGGCGGCTTCGGTACTACTCACAGATTAACGATCCCCTACCGAAGCCCCGCCGGGGATCTGAAGAGTTTTATATGCAGGATGTTAAGCCCGGACGTTGAGAATAAATACAAGAACTCCGCCGGCGTAACGATGGACACGTTTATCAATCAGACCCGCTCCGGCAAAGGGCAGAAGTTTATTATAGTGGAAGGTCCCCTGGACGCCTTAATCAGCACCGCGCGAGGCGTGGAGGGTGTAGTGGCCACGGGAACCAATTCTATCAACGACGCCCAGATGGAGACGCTCAAACGCTCCGGAGTCCGGGATGTAATTCTTTGTTTTGATTCAAACGACCAGCGCGGCGCGGAAGGTACGGAGAGAGCTCTGACCCGCCTGAATAGCCAGGGGATCCGGGCCTATGTAATCACCCTCCCGGGAGGCCATAAGGACCCGGATGAACTATTGAGAACCGGCGAAGAGGGCCTGGCAAAATTCAAGGAATTGATAGCCAACCCAACAAGCGGGGCCAGGTGGATGGTAGAGAGGCTCTTAAAGCATGATCCGAAAAGTGATCTGGCCGCCAATGTAGCACTTGACAAGGCCCTGAAATATGCGGCTACCCTGAGACACCCTCTTGATCGTAAACAATGCAGAGAATCAATCCGCACCGCTATGGATATTTCAGAAAGTGACCTGGAGGCAGTAGAGAAAGAATACAGGCTGAAATGGGAGGAAGACCAGGAAGTGACAAGATACCAGTCACTAATTAGTAGGGGTGGGGATATGATCCAAAAGGTAAAAAGTGGCCAGGTGAGTATAGGGGATCTGCGCCAATTCGTGAACGGGGAAATGCTGGATATACGAAGCCGGGGCGTGGCCGGGTACGTGGAGCCCTATACCCTGGACCGCTACCTGGAAGACCTGAAGACCAGCCGGGAGGGACTGAAGACAGGCTGGAGTGATCTGGATGGGATTATAAAAATACCCCAAGAGGCAGTAACGATAATAGCGGGGCGACCGTCCCACGGGAAAACAACCTTTCTGCTCAACCTATATCTGAACTTGATCGAGAATGACCCGGCAAAGACCTTTCTATATTTCAGCTATGAAGAGGGACAACGGCGTTTAACCAGTAAGCTAATAACTATCATGGGGGAAACGGAACTATCCCAGTGGAATAACGTGGACCAGGTGGAAGCAAGGATTAAGTTTGAAAAACTGGACCAAACTCCGGAAATTAAAGAAGCCCGTGATAAATTCAAAAAATATACAGAAGACGGCCGGATGTTACTCATATCAGAACCGTTTTATGTAGATGAACTCTGTAATACCGTTGCTCACCTTGCGGACCGTTTTGACGTGGGAGCGGTACTGATAGACTATATCCAAAAGGTGAAGACCCGGGGGAAGTATCCGACCAGACAGGCGTCTATTCAGAAAGTATCCGAGGCCCTGGTAGAGTCTGCTATTAAGCTAAAAATCCCCTTTATCCTGGGGGCACAGTTTAACCGCCAAGTGGAGACCATGACAGCCATGAACGAAGTCCACCTGAGGGAAGCGGGAGACATAGAGCAGGACGCCAACCTGGTAATAGGTTTATGGAACCCCGAGAAAGCCCCGGAAGCGGAGATGGGTGAAGTTAAGGAAACCTATTTTGATGAAGAGGGAAACAGGTCCACCCGGAATCTAATCCCTGGCCCCGATGATATTATAATAAAAATAATGAAGAACCGGGACGGGATAGCCCCTATCTGGACAACCCTGAAATTTAACCGGCCGATATTAAAACTGGAAGACAGACTGAAAATCAAAGGGCAATAATGCTGGATGAATGGATCACAATTAAAGAAGCCTCACAGATATTAAACTGTTCGGCCAGGACAATCCGCCGGCGGGTGGATAACGGGAAGATAGAAACCCGGATTGAATACCAGGGCAAGCAGGCGATCCGGTATGTTAGACGGGGCGATATACTCCGGGAAGCGGGTACAATACAGCACCGCGAGCAAAAGGAAGAAATCACCGAAGTTGTCACCAGGGGCGCACCCTATGACAACCCTATGACAACCCTGGGACAAGTGAAAAAAGTTGTCACAGGCTTGATATGGAAAATAACGGCAATCGTAGCGGGAATTATCACTCTGGGGGGTGTGACAACTTATTATCTTGTCATAGGACAGAGCAATTCAATAAGCGGCAAGATTGAAGGCGTTAAGGGGGAGTTGTCACAGGGTTTGTCACAGGTTCAAGCGGCAGTTGTCACAGGGTTAAACGTCACCCGGAAAGGATTGACGGCAGAAATTGAAGAGATCCGGACCGATACCAGGGAAGAGAATCAAATCACCGGGGATAAGATCAACCGGCAGCGGGCCGATATACTCCGGACCGGGAACCAGGTGGAAGCACAGGCGGCGAAGATCGAGGCGCAGACGGTAGAGATAAAAGAACTCCGGGAAGCGATAGCAGAACTCCAGGCAGGAATTGAAGCGATCCGGGAAGAAGTTACCAGGCCAACACCCGCACCGGCCGCCACGGTCCCGAAGGCAGAAGAGGCGGACGGCTGGCTGGGGATATTTTAATCAACGTCAAGGGGATAGACATGGAAGACAGACTAAAAGCCGCACTGACGGCAGCTGAGAGCCTCAAAACAGCACGAATAGAGGATAAGGTAGAGGGGGAGAGAGCGAAGCCTGCCCCTGGAATATCTCCTGGCCGGAAGGACAAGAAGAAATTAAACGGGGCAGAGAGCCGCCAGGGAGAACACCGGGACCGCTCCAAGCTATTAGTCAACACGCACCGCCAGACCTTTCACTGTGACGTTGATCTATGGAAGGACCTGAAGATTCAGGCGATGAAGGAAGAGAAGCCTATATCTGAGCTATTAAATATTATACTTCGTGAAGGAATACAGCGGCGAAAATAGATTGAAAGTGATATGAAAGAAGCTAGTAGACATAAGTGACATTATCACAACCAGTGCGACATTTACGCCATAACGTGTTGAAGTTACAGGGAGTTATGAAAGTAGTGTTTTGTTGTGTATAAGCTGTTTTTGATGATATTTCATATATACTTGACAATATGGGAAGGTTAAAAGGGAGGGAGAGCGGTCTCCAGCCGGCAACCTGAAGGCGGGGCAATATGCCACCCTCACGGGGTACGCACCGCCACCGGCCAGATACCGGCCAGGAATGGCAAAATACAGCTATACAGGCACTGACGCCGCGCACAAATAGAGATAATATAATAACTACCTAACCACAAGGGAGAATAATATCATGGCATTTAATATTGAACCAAACACGGCGTACACCCTGAAAGAGATCGAGCAGGGATTAAAAGTTGCTAAGGTGCAAACCTTGCGGAAGTGGGTGGCCGATGGACGGCTGCCCGCTAAGAAGATGGGGCGCACCTGGATTGTCCTGGGATCGGATCTTCTTCGGATTATCGGCTCCGGATAGAACACGGCGGACTTTACAATTTAACCAGGAGAGAGCGGCCAGCGCGGCCGCTTTTTCTATGCCTGGATTTATCGGGTGGCCTATACGAAACATATATAAAAGCAATATAGACTTTATAGAGTGGAATAAATAAAATGAAAAAATCTTTATTTCGGACTTGACAAAGTAATATAAGCATGTTAGAAAGTATAATATAAGATAATGTAAAACTATCTCTAGAGGATACCATGAACGAAACAGCTATAATATTAAGCCCGAAACAGCACCCCGCCAGGGTGGACTTACTGGCCAGGCTCCAGGCGGTCCGGGATTCATACCTGGACACAATGAGCCCGAACACCCGCCGGGCGTATATCCGGGACTTGATCGACTTCTCTAAATTCATGGAGGCAGAACCGGACCAGGCACTCCGGACACTCATGGAGAATGGTCCGGGGGAGGCCAACGCCACCGCGCTCCAGTATAAGGCGGAACTACTCAACCGGGGATTGAAACCCTCCACGGTCAACCGCCGGCTGTATTCTCTCCGGTCTTCGATCAAGCTGGCAAGGATGAGCGGATTCATTACCTGGGGCCTGGAAGTCTCCGGAGTTAAATCGAAACCCTACCGGGACACCACCGGACCGGGCCGGGAAGGATACCTGAAACTATTGAAAGCGGCTGACAGCTCCAGACCGCGCGAGATCCGGGACCGGGCAATTATTCATCTACTCTATGACCGGGCACTCCGCCGGGGGGAAGTGGTCCAGATGGACCGGGAAGACGTTGACCTGACCGCCGGCACAATATCAATCACCGGCAAGGGACAGCGGGAACCGGAGACGCTGAAGATACCAGATGAAACAGTCAACGCACTCCGGGACTGGATCAAGGTCCGGGGAAAGAAACCGGGACCGCTATTTATAAACTTCGATCGAGCGGGGAAGGGGGACGGGAGACTGACGGCGGACGGGATTTATAAAATGATTCTCTACCGGGCCAGGCAAGCCGGGATTAAGGCACGGCCGCACGGTCTGAGACATACGGCAATTACCAGGGCCCTGGAATTAACCGGGGGCAATCTCCCCGCCGTCCAGGACTTCTCCCGCCATGCTAAGACTGAGACCCTTAGAATCTATGATGACAACCGGGGACAGCGCGGCGGCAAGGTGGCGCAGATGGTAGCAAGCGAGGCCGCGTTATAGTGATGTTCTTTAAAAGGGCCATTATCAAGAACATAATCAAGCAGGGGAGAAAAGGGGGATAATTCAGGCTATTAACTTTACACGTGCGCCACGGTAATCCCCGGTATGGGGCAAGGGAAGCCCCGACTCTGGGGGAGTTAAGGCCGTGACGGGCGTCTGAGCTCTCACAAGCGGTATTTATAGCGATAAAGCAAACTCTAACCGAAGAGGTGACAAAATGAATAAATGGAGAAAAGCAGAGCCGGGAGAAGTAAACACCCGGAAGCAGACACGGCAACGCCGGAAACTACAGCCCGAGATCGAGGTTGACGGCTTGCACCTGGTAACAATCCGGAGAGCGGCCGAAATTGCAAACGTGGCAGTCTCTACAGTTTACAGGTGGATTCAAGACGGCTATATCCCACACTATCGCCGGGGGTACTGGCTGAGAGTGGACCGGAAGAGCCTGGAAGGAATTTAAAGATGACCG
>Ga0222639_1001346_pt1 | contig 10429 bp, 11 predicted proteins | sample AntAcemetagen185_FD_179863 | JGI IMG/M metagenome (GOLD analysis project Ga0222639, IMG submission 179863) | Saline water microbial communities from Ace Lake, Antarctica - #185 | ecosystem: Environmental > Aquatic > Non-marine Saline and Alkaline > Saline | place: Antarctica: Ace Lake...
CAAAAATTGGAAGCGAAGCGAGAGAAATGATAACAGCTTCATCTGACAAATTCTTCTCTTTAAAAAATTTTGAAAATTTTGCCTGTTTTTCCTGTTCATCTGGTTGTTCATCGCTATAAAGTAATATCGGTATTGTCAGCAGTAGTATTAGAAAAAATGTAAGGAATTTTATTTTTACCATCCCTGCTCTCCGATAAGTGGCACGAATTGGCATCCGCCGAAATTCTCTTTTATGATATTCCCATTTTCTTTTCTCACACATACCAAGTCCTGTACAAATCTGCTTCCGCAAGGCAGCACAAGGCGTCCACCTTCTTTAATCTGAGTCAGGAGACCTTCCGGAATAGAAGGAGCTGCTGCGGATACGATAATTGCATCGAAAGTAATATTCTTCTCGTTTTCCTGCTCAGGTTTCCAGCCGATCGTTCCGTCACCTTGTTGGATCTTAATATTTGAGTATCCTAATGTATCCAATATTTTTCTCGCATTTCTCGCAAGAGAGGGAATTCTCTCGACAGAGTAAACTTCACCAGCAATCTCAGCTATTATCGCTGTTTGATAACCAGAGCCGGTGCCGATTTCCAGCACACGATCTTCGGGTTGTAATCTCAGGAGATCGAGCATGAGTGCAACAATGTAGGGCTGCGAAATGGTCTGCCCTTCTCCAATACACATAGGACTATCACTATAAGCAAAATAATCTGAATGTCCCGGAATGAACAAATGCCGCTCTACTTTTATCAGGGCGCCCAGAAGCCGTTCATCCGTAATACCTCGAGCTTGAATCTGGTGCTCGACCATGTTGTTACGTTGTTTTGTATAGTCCATTCAGATATATTGTTTATGCAAATCAACTTTTCAACTGATTCTTCTCAATCCACTCTTTTATTTGTGGAAAGTAGGCATATTTGGTCATGTCGATAGTAATGGGAGTTATAGAAACACTATTTTCCCCTACTGCATGGAAATCGGTTTCTACTCCGCCTGTCCAGCTAGGTGTCTGCCCACCGATCCAATAATATGGGCGACCTCGCAGGTCATTTCTTTCCTTTATAAAGTCGCTGTACACACGATGTCCCAACTTAGTAACTTTAAAGCTCTTTACTTCATTTAAAGAAACAGGCGGCAAGTTAATATTTAAAATAGATTTAGAAGACATGATCGAAAAGAGATAGTGCTCGAGCATGTGGAGAAGTATTTCTGCTCCATCTTTGAAATCACCTTTATCACGAAAACCCATTGATACAGCAAGGGCTGGTAGCCCAAGATTCATTGCTTCGATAGCGGCAGCAACAGTCCCGGAATAAAGAATATCCTCACCCATATTCGGACCATTATTTATTCCTGAGATTACTAGATCGATCTTTGATTTAATAATCTTATGGACGGCTAAAATAACGCAATCGGTTGGAGTGCCGTCAACTGCATATTTATCTTCTTTTATTTTAAAAATGCGAAGAGGATGATGGATAGTGAGTGAATGCGAAGCAGCACTTCGTTCCCTATCCGGTGCGACAATGGTTACATGATACTTTCTTCTTAAAACCTTTGCCAGTTCACCGATTCCTTCTGCAAACACACCGTCATCATTTGTTAATAGAATTTTTTTCATAGTAATTCAGAGATTTCTTGTGGTATTTACTGTCAATATTTTAGAAAAATATCTTTCATAATACTAAATATTTTCAGATTTAATGAAACCTGTTTATCTTGACGGAAGTGATTTGAATTATGGCTTATTGAGAACAAATAATTCGTAGAAAATTTAGAAGATATACTTTTATTAAATACACCAAACCAAAAGGTGCTGTATTTAATCTTCGTTTTAGAAAGGACTTAGTTTTGGATAAAATAAAAGAACTCGAGAAAAAAGTTCACGAATCTTCAGGCGAAGAAAAAGTTGAAAGATTGAATGATCTCGCTTATGCAATTTATAATTCCGATCCTGAAAAAACAGAACAGTATGCAAAAGATGCTCTCGAATTGGCGAAAAAAATAAATTCAAATTATGGGATTGCCAGAAGTTATAATATTATTGGCATATCTTTTCATCGAAGAGGAAATTACGATCGCAATGAGATTCTACAACCAAGCCAGAACGGTTTTTGAGAAAATTGATGATAAACATAAGATCGCTGCATTGAATAATAATACCGGAGCTATATTTGAAAAATTAGGTAATTATGATAATGCTTTAGAATCGCATTTTCAAGCTTTGAAGATCTGGGAAGAAATGGATGATCAGATGCACATCTCTGCCTCTTTGAACAATATCGGTATCATATATGAAAAACAAGGGAGTTACGACCATGCTTTAGAATATCATTTTAAATCCTTAAAGATCAAAGAAGAACTTGGAGATACACGAAATGCTGCATTCTCATATAATAATATAGGAATAATTTATGAAAAACTGAACAAACTTGATCTCGCCTTGGAATACCATCTTAAAGCATTGAAAATTAAAGAAGAGTTTGGAGAAAAACAAACTATTGCTGTTTCATACATCAACATTGGAAATATCTATACTGGTCAATTACAGAATGATAAAGCTATGGAATATTGTATAAAAGCTCAAAATCTATTTGAAGAAACTTCTGATAAATACGGTCTTGTGACTACATATATAAGTATTGGAATCATTAATATCAGATTTCAAAATTATAAATTGGCTCAAGAATATCTCGTGCGCTCTTTAGAATTAGCCCAAAAAATAAAAGCTAAAGGGTTAGAACTTAAAACAATTGATGCTCTTGCTGAATTATATGAAACGCAGGAAGATTTTGGACAGGCACTTCAATATTATAAAAAATACACTGATCTGGAAAAAGAAATATTCAATGAACAAAAAAGCAAGCAAATGGCTGAAATGCAAACCAAATATGAAACTTATAAGAAAGAAAAAGAAGCTGAAATTTATAGATTGAAAAACGTTGAACTTGTCAAAGCAAATGAAGTAATTCATATAAAAAATAAGAAGCTCGAAATTCATGAAGAGCAGCTAAAACTTATCAATAAAATCATCAGACATGATATTATTAATAACCTTGCAGTTATTGAAAGTGCTATAAATCTTTATAAAGGAAGCAAGGATAAATCAATGCTCGATGAGGTACTTTTAAAGGTTGATAAAAGTATAAAATTGATCAGAAAAATGAGGGAAAATGAAAATTTGATTGCATCTGAAAATTTAAAATTTTTTGAAATTTCTGAAGTAGTAAAAAAGGCAATAAAAAACTATCCTGACATCGAATTTACTGTAACAGGTAAAGAACAGATCCTTGCTGATGATGCAATTGACTCGGTGATTGACAATATTATCAGCAATGCTGTTACTCATGGTGAAACACAGAAAATTAATATAGAAATAAATTCTTCCGATAATATGTGTTCATTAAGAATTGCTGATTATGGAATTGGTATTCCTGATAAAATCAAGAAAAAAATATTTGATGAAGGATTTATATATGGTAAAAAAGGTCATACAGGAATCGGATTGTATATTGTGAATGAATCTGTTAAACGTTGGGGAGGAGAAATTTCTGTTGAGGATAACAAGCCGAAAGGAACTGTATTTATTCTTCATCTGCAAAGTGTAAGATAGATATATAAAATAACAGGGGATATTTCTAACTACGGGAATTAGTTGCCATTAAACTCGCATCAAATCAAAATTTGATAATTATTTTAAACAAAATGTCGTAAATTTACAACAAAATGCTTGACATGCTATACATAACCAATTTTTTATTGCACCATGGAAATTAGAACTATTTATAACCGGATCGCAGTATTGCGAAAAGAACGAGGTCTTTCACGGAAAGAGTTGGCAGAAAAGATCGGTGTAAATTTTCAGACAGTCGGCTACCTTGAACGGGAGGAATATAATCCCAGTCTTGATCTAGCCTTCCGTATTTGTGAATGCTTCGATCTGCCAGTTGAATTTATCTTTTCCACTAAACCCATGAAACCGCTCAGCGAAGAGTTATTAAATCTAAAACGAGGAGTATAAATAATGAATAAAACAAAACAGGCCCTTAGATTTGCTGTACTGATAAATTATTTCAGCATCGTTGTAATTTTGGTGCTTTTCTACCTTGTCAGATTACTGGGACTGAACCCAATCTTCTTAGCTTTCGAAATTATTCCACTTATCACCGTAGTATTAAGTTTTCGTCATGCATTTGTAAAAACTGGCATCTGGAAAATGACACATGCATCATACAAAAAATTGGACGAACGTGAAGTTCAGGTTGTATTCAAAGCCACGAATATTTCTTACAGCTTGTTTGCGATTGCTACACTGGTGATCATTTACATATTTATTCTATCCGGACTGGGACAGATCGATGCTGTGCTCGCAGTATGTCTTCTCTATATTGCCCACATACTTCCTGCTTCGATAATTGCATGGAATGAGAAGGTCTAGAAGAAATACAGAATGAAAAATAATTATGTGATCCTCGCCTTCATTGCTCTACTTATTTTACTATTCGGGTGCACTCAGAAACATGCAATTTCAGATATTAGTGGAATTTGGGAGGGGAAAGTACAATTTCCCGGTTTCAGCTATAAGATCGTATTCTTGTTTTCAACAGATAACAATCTGCAGGCGGAAGTGCTTTTCCCGGACCAGTCAGACAAGAAATTTGCTGCTAGCTCGATAGAATTTTCCTATCCTGAAATATCACTAAAATTTAATCAACTGAAGAGTCAATTCAAAGGTAAGTTTGAGGGAAGTTATCTCATCGGGACATGGGAACAAGCCCAAAGAACTATGCCCATAAAAATGAATCGAGTGAATGAAATCTCATCTCCAGTAAGACCTCAAACACCTCAACCCCCATTCCCCTATCATGTAGAAGAAGTTTCATTTACTAATAATGGCGTTCATATTTGCGGCACATTAACCTATCCGGAGAATGTTGACAATTTTCCTGCAGTGATTTTGATACCCGGAGTTGGAGCACATGAGCGGGACAACACATTCTTCGGACATCGTCCATTTTTTGTTATAGCTGATTTTCTTACTCAAAACGGAATTGCAGTTTTGCGTTATGATGAGCGTGGAGTGGGTAGTTCCACGGGAGATAGATCACGAGCAACAACAGAGGATTTCGCACAAGATGTGAGTGTCGGTGTAAACTATCTTCAATCCCTCCCGCAAACAGGAGAAATAGGTCTTATCGGGCACAGCGAAGGCGGAACCATCGCCTCTCTCGTTGCAGCACAATCTGACAAAATTTCCTTCATTATTATGATGGGAAGTCCAGGACTTAAAGGAGTGGAATACAACCTGCAATTCGAAGAATCCATGAGCAGAATGATGGGAGCAACAGAAGATGAAATCGAGAAAAAATTGAATTTTCAGAAAAAAATTCTTGCCATTATTCTGGAAGAGGAAAGCAAAGATTCTGCTGCTGAAAAGATCGACAAACTCTATCTTGAGCTCGACCCAAACATACCTGAGAACAACCGAAAATCGGCAATACGGAGATTTCTGTCACCCTGGTTCAAGTACAACATTGCCTACGATCCGGCAGAAATATTACAACAGATTAAATGTCCGGTTTTAGCTCTCTTTGGTGAAAGGGACATGCAGGTTCCCTCAGAAGGAAATTTGGAAGAAATGAAAAATGCTCTCTCCATGAGTGGCAACCCTGATTTCGAAGTTAAGGAACTGCCCGAACTGAACCATTACTTCCAAACAGCAAAATCCGGAAGACCGGATGAATATAGATCAATCGAAGAAACCATATCTCCAATTGCATTGGAAATTATCAACAATTGGATAAAAGAACAAACAATAATGAAATGACGCACATTTCAGGAGACGTAATGAAAAAAATAATTATCATAACCTTTCTAATTTTAATGACCTCATTTAGTCTTCATGCTGGTAAGCTCACGAATATTGGAATGAAAATCGGATATAATTCATCTACTTTCGGAGGAAAAAACCTCCCGGGAAAAGGCGTGAGCAATGTGCCAGGATTTACACTTGGTGGATTTGCTTCGTATGAATTAAGCAAGAAATTCTCGGTACAGCCCGAGATCCTTCTTACTACAAAGGGCAGCAGGATCAACACTGTAGGAGATATCGAGCAATATAATATTTTTGTGTATGTAGAAATACCGATACTTGCAAAATATCGTTTATTGCAGAGCGGGAATTTTTACCTGAGGGGACTATGCGGACCTGGTTTCAGTCTGAAAGCTTTGGCTATGAATGATGTCGGCGTGCTGGATAATATCAGAGGTATAGACTGCGGTCTCATAGCAGGAGCAGAAGTTGGTTTAGGAAGATTTTCCTTTGAGCTTCGTTACGAATTCGGATTGCTTAATTTTGATACTAGTAGCGATGATGCCGATCTAAAAAATAAGTCGATATCATTTCTATTTGGTATCGCGTTCGTACATCAGGGGAGTAACTCATGAAAGTGAAAATACTATTAGTCATTTTAATAATGCTGTTTAGTACTTACTTTACGCTGGATGCCTGCACCGTTATCAGCGCAGCCCAAGATGATATGATCTTAAGTGGAACGAATAAGGATTGGCACAATATCAATACTCGAATTCAAGTTAAACCAGCTACAGAAGGAAAATACGGACGCATATATTTCGGATACCAGGTATCGCAGGGATTCCAGAATGTTGGTGGCATCAACGAACATGGGCTCTGGTATGATGGTGCATCTCTGCCTGAACGATATGATGTTGCGAACTACTACAGCAAACCTACAGTTCAAGGTGAACTTTGTGAAAAAGCATTAGAAGAATGTGCATCAGTAGAAGAAGTTATTGAGATGTATTCCACTTACTACACACGACATTGGGATGGACACAGCATGTGGGCAGACAGGTTTGGCAATTCCGTCATTATAGAATTCGGGGAACGGGATGTGGTTTTCGTTAACAAGCAGGGAATCTATCAAGTCATGACAAATTTCTATGTTTCGGATAGTACAGACATTCGCTGGTATAATTCCTATAGATATAAAGTGGCGCAGTATCTCTTCGAGCATGCTTCATCGATCACAGTGAATTTATTCAAATCCATTTTGGATGCCACTCATCAAGTTGGTGTTGAGCCCACAGTTTTTTCAAATATTTATGACCTGAAAAATCGTGAAATTTACATATACAATTTTCATAATTACAGTGAAGTGGTTAAGCTCGATGTCGATGAGGAACTGCAAAAGGGAGAGAATTACTACTCTTTGCCCGAACTTTTTCATCAAGTGCGGCTCGGTTCACCGATCAATGCAGAGTCCATATACTCATCATCAGCCACATTTACATGGTATGGCAATGCTTCCAACTATGAGTTATGCTATTCTGACAATCCCGAATTTGAAAACTATAACACAATTTTTATTGGAGACGGGCTCCAGAATAATAAGATTTCATATTTATTTGGTTCGATGAGCTTGGGATTTATTTTTGTTGGCTCGATCTGTTTGAAAAAGAAAAAACATCGCGCTGTGCTGCTCATTATTATTCTTATATCTTTTTTAACATCCTGTAGTTTGGATACAATAACTTCTCCCTACCATCCCTCAGAAATTGAACATACTGCCACAGTTGATGATCTGCAACCGAATACAATATACTATTGGAAGATCATCGCAATTGGTGATAACGGTATAAATAGTGAAAGCGAAGTGCAGGTTTTTGTTACTGGAGATTTTTAGGTTTATGATTGTCATTAAAAAAAAGCAAAAATGTATTAATTCTCAATAAATTTGACAAAATATTTTTTTTAATTCTATTTTTGCAAGTCGATTTTCTTTTTTCTAATAAAAGTAAAGTATGAATGTCTGACCTGTTTGGAAAATAGTTAAAGAAGTGTTTTTAATTAAAAAGCAAATGTCTTAGATAGATGTGCATTTTCATAAAACTCAATATTACATGTTAACGTCAATGTTAGGAATTATTTTAATATTAACAAAAAAGCAAAAAAGGAGTTTTAACATGAAAAAAATTATCTGTTTATTAATTATTATGTCATTTGCAGGTTTTGCAATGGCTGACTGGAATGTGGGAGATGTACACAAAATGGGAGGAAATGGCCCACAGTTACCTGACCCTGCAGGATATGATGTCTCTTTAATAAGTAATACTTTAGCAGATGATTGGCAGTGTGGTGAAACTGGACCTGTGGATCAAATTCATTTCTGGATATCATGGAAAGGAATAACGAGCTCTGAATTTTTAGACCAGTACAACATTATAGGAATGAATATTGAGATATGGAGTGATGACCCAGTGGGAGATACCGGAATACAAGGTGAAGATCCTGTTAATACATGGAGCAAACCATTTGAGCATCTCTGGGAATCAAATGGTATACCAGAGGTAACTTGGGTAGAACTAATATGGGAGGTTGGAGTTCAGGGATGGTATGATCCTTTTTATAAATTTGAACCGTTACCGTTAGTACCTCCTCTTGTAATAGAAAATGATCATTGTAACTGTGAACAGGTAAATGTAACCATTCCAACTATTCCAACTGGACTTGCATTTGAACAAGTAGTAGGGACAACATATTGGTTAGTTTTAACATCTGTAACAGTTACTGATCCAACTGTTCCTGTTGGCTGGAAGACATCCACTAACCATTGGAATGATGATGCAGTATTTTTAGATCCGGTACAAGATATTTGGGTTCCGTTAAATCAGCACCCCTATTGTGACCCTCCCCCAATTTTACGTGATCCATATAATGCACATATGGATTTAGCTTTTGTAATAAGCGGCAGTGGTGCCACTCTTCCTGTTGAACTATCCTTATTCACTGCTCAATATCTTAATAACGTTCCAACTTTATATTGGGTTACACAATCAGAGATAGATAATATTGGCTGGAATGTTTATTGTAATACAGAGAATGATTTTACAACAGCTAATAAAATATCTGATTTGATTGAAGGGCATGGCACTACATCAGAACCACATTCTTATATTTATGAAGACAATTTGCTTGAGGCAATGCCTGGAAATGAATATTGGTATTGGATTGAGAGTGTAGATCTTGGTGGAGAAGTTAATCACTTTAATAGTGTGAATATTGTAATTCCGGATAGTCCAGGTAATCCTTCACCTACCAAGCCAGTAATATATGCTCTTCAGAACTCACCTAATCCATTTAGCAGCTCAACCGAGATAAAGTTCACTCTTTCAGAATCTGCATTGGCTGAAGTAACAATTTACAATATTATCGGTGAAAAGGTTAAAACATTGCCGTTAGTTTTAGCAAGTGAAGATATAGAGGCATCAGCATACTGGGATGGCAAAGATGAATCTGGTGAGAAAGTTGCTCATGGTATCTATTTCTATACATTAAAGGCAGGAAAGAGCACTTATTCAGGAAAGATGATCCACATTCGTTAATCCCTATATATTGGAATAGAGTATAAATATTGATGTATTAGATTCATGTTCTAAATTATAATTATGCCCGGGGATGAAAATCTCCGGGCTTTCTTATTACAAATTATTAATATACCCTATCCTCTCCACCAGTTGGTGTATCCTCTTTTCTATGAATGTATTCATTTAGAAAATGGCGGAAGCGACGGGGACTTCCCGATCCATCGGGACGACCTTCTGCGTGACTACTCTTTCATCAAATCATCAATATATTTTCTACTTTTCATACGCTTAATTTCATACTCACGGTTCATAGCTTCTGATTTTGTCATATATTTTTCACTATACATTAGTTGCCATGGAATTCCGGCTTTTGTTGAACGCGTCCAGCCATCATTATGACGACTCAAACGTAATTCCAGATCATGAGTGTGACCAATGTAATATTTGTCAGTCGATTCTGATAAAATAATATAAGTGTAATACATAATAGCCAAAAAAAATGGCAGGAGCTACGGGGACTTCCCGATCCATCGGGACGACATTCTGCAATTAAGACATGAAAAACAATTTGGAATTTGAAAAATTATACTAATTTGAATTCTAAAAAATGGCGGGAGCGACGGGACTTCCCGATCTGTCGGGACGACATTCTGCAATTAAGACATGAAAAACAATTTGGAATTTGAAAAATTATACTAATTTTAATTCTAAAAAATGGCGGGAGCGACAGGGACTTCCCGATTCGTCGGGACGACCTTCTGCAATTAAGATATGGAAAACAATTTGGAATTTGTAAAATTATACTAATTTGAATTTTAAAAAATGGCGGGAGCGACGGGACTTCCCGATCCATCGGGACGACCTTCTGCAATTAAGACATGAAAAACAATTTGGAATTTGAAAAATTATACTAATTTGAATTCTAAAAAATGGCAGGAGCGACGGGGACTTCCCGATTCGTCGGGACGACCTTCTGCAATTAAGATATGGAAAACAATTTGGAATTTGTAAAATTATACTAATTTGAATTTTAAAAAATGGCGGGAGCGAC
>Ga0222639_1001356_pt1 | contig 10394 bp, 5 predicted proteins | sample AntAcemetagen185_FD_179863 | JGI IMG/M metagenome (GOLD analysis project Ga0222639, IMG submission 179863) | Saline water microbial communities from Ace Lake, Antarctica - #185 | ecosystem: Environmental > Aquatic > Non-marine Saline and Alkaline > Saline | place: Antarctica: Ace Lake | collected...
CTTCATCTTATTTTCCTCCTTGTTCGAGATTCAGTAGTGGTAATATGCTGCTTTGTTTATCATCAATAATGTATTTCTTTTCAACATTTGGAAGTATCTTTTCCATCATTTCCAGATAGAGTCTTTTTCTGGTTACAGATTTGGAATAACGATACTCATTGTACATCTGGATAAAGCGATTAGCATCACCGTTTGCTCTGTTCACCCTATTGACAGCGTAACCTTCTGCCTCTTCAACCGTTCTTTTTGATCGTCCTTCAGCTTCAGGGATCACCTGGTTATATTTTTCCCATGCTTCATTAATGATCCTTTCTTTCTCCTGCTTCGCTGAATTCACATTATTAAAAGCAGGCTTAACAGCTTTGGGTGGATTTACATTCTGCAAATTTATCGTCACGATCTCCAGCCCTGCATTATACATATCAAGCTGCTCCTGAAGCATAATTTGCGATTGATCAGCAATCTCTTTCCTGTTAAGCACAATAACTTCATCCACACTGCGGTCACCAACAACTTCCCTGATTACAGATTCTGACACATCGCGCATTGTCTCTTCCACATTCCTTACATTGAAGAGATATTTTACAGGATCCTTGATCCTGTATTGAACGATCCATTCAACATCTGCAATGTTCAAATCACCGGTAAGCATAATTGCTTCCTGGTTATAACTTTGTGAAGAGTATTTAGTACGAACACCGGCTTGCAAAGTTCTAAAGCCGAACTCTTCCTTAAAAACATGTTTAACTTTCACTTTTGTAAGTTTATCTACACCAAATGGGATCTTAAAATGCAGTCCCGGTTGTGTAGTTGAAAGATATTTTCCAAATCTCTGGATAACACCCACTTCTTCGGGATTTACAGTATACAAACCCGTAACAAGGAAAACTATCGCGGCCAGGATGATCACACCCACAGTAATCAGTCGCTTTGGTATTTTGATCTGCTTAAAGTTGATCTCCTCAAATTTTTGTAATGTCGATTTCATTTTATCTCCTAAAAATTTTCACTTCGATTATCTGACGATATTTATGACATTTTCATTAATAAGTGCCATAAAGTTTGTACCCATACTCTTGTCAAGTTAAACATAAGCAATCAAACATTGAGACGAACGACCTCCAACATAAAATTATAATTATGAAAATTATGAAAGCTAATTTTATGATTCATAATTAATTTCTTGCTTCAAAAATTCTATATTGAAAACATTCGCTTCATGAAAAATAGAAATAGTCAATGGCATTCAAATTATGATTTCATTTATGAAATTCCTCCTCTTGTATTAAGTTATCCGCACGGTGTATTTACCGGCTCATTCAAGCCGGGTATATCCTCTTATGAGCTGTGTTTTGAAGATGTATGTTCATTTTTAGGTCATGTGTGCTTGTGCGGAGCTGGTGGTTATAAGCTCGTACAGCTCGCTCTGGAAAATTTGAATAATGACTCCCCTATTCTCGAAAAAGATAAATTCACACTCATCAGCAGCCGAGATCATACTATTAGCGATGTTGTTGCCTTCATACTTGGGTGCTCTCGCAGAAAAGACAAACAGAAAAACCAATATTTTATTGATGAAAACATAAAAGCAAACAGAAGGGAATATTATTATCAGATCGCGTATCCCTCCAATCAAAAAGCTGTAGAAATTATTTACAGGAAGCATCTTCTTGTGGGTAATGAGCATATGGATGTATTATGGGAAATCGAAAAAGCTCTTAATAAAAAACCTGAAAGTGTGTCTGACCAAGATAAGAAACTCTATCAGAACGCGATGGTTACAATGGTGAAGGATGTACTTTTTGACAGGAAACCAGGTTTGTTTGAGGTACAGAAAATATTCTATCCTTTTTTTGAAATGAATATAGAGTTGATGAAGGGAAATAAAGCGTAAAGCATTGAGCGAGAAGCGTTCCGCCCAGACAGGACAGCGTGACAGTAGAACGTGGAGAGAATGGAGAAAAGAACTGGACTTCACAGTTCCGAGAGACGGGACGTGGAGTTCAGAACGACACCTCCATAACGTCTTCATACTGAACTCCATGCAACTTCGTTGCTTATGAAGTCCAGCCTGAAGTTGAAACCTTGAACCTTGCGAATGGTTGACGAAGGAGACCTTCGCAATGGTTGTAATTATCAATTAATAGACCCTTCACAAGCTTAGAGTGACAAGTGTGTTCGTTTCGTGTAATCCCGCGTAAACTTGTGGTTGAAAAATGTTTGTCATGCTCTAAAATCCAACTGGATTCCTGCTTTCGCAGGAATGACATACCTTTCTTTACTTAACTCATAGAATCGCAATATGTATTCTCTGTAATCTCTGCCTGCTATGGTGTAGTGCAACAAAGCCGAGTGTTCTCTGTGTTTTTCTAAATTCAGAAAATATTTTCGTGTTTTTTCGTGATTTTCGTGGTTACATCATCTCTATTAGACCAAAGTTATCCATGATTGTATCTAAAATATTTGACATCACACACAAGCCCAATTAAATCATTTCAAACGAAAGAAGGCAGCAATGAATAATGAATATCCGCTTTATATCGGCAATACTGCAGTAAAGACAAAAGAGAAAAAAGTTATCACCTGTCCGCATGATAATAAACCTGTCGGAACTGTATCTATCGCTAATGAAACCCACATCCAACAAGCGATAAAGAAAACTGTAAAATGCTTCGAAATCTCAAAGAACATACCTGCTTACGAACGGTCGGAAATATTACTTTTAATTGCAAAGGACATTGAGAATGCGTCTGAATCATTAGCAGAGACACTGGCTTTGGAATGCGGAAAAAATATTACATTTGCCCATGGTGAAGTGCAAAGAGCGATCCAGACCTTTACCCTAGCCGCTGAAGAAGCAAAAAGAATAGATGGAGAATTCTTCGGTTTGGACAGCGTTCCAAAAGGAGCACATGCACATGCCTTGGTGAAACGCTTCCCTATCGGACCGGTTCTGGGTATCACTCCTTTCAATTTCCCGCTCAATCTTGTTGCTCATAAGGTTGCTCCCGCACTTGCAGTAGGCAACCCGATCATCATAAAGCCATCTTCTCTCTCACCCATCTCAGCGCTTAATCTTGCCGAGATCGTGACAAAATATGTGCCCAATGGTATGCTGTCCGTACTTCCATGTTCCGGTTCTTTAATAATGAGTGCAGTAAAGAGCGAAGATATAAAAATGATCAGTTTTACTGGAAGTCCTCCTGTGGGCTGGAAGCTCAAAAATCAGTGCGGAAAAAAGAGGATATGCCTGGAACTCGGCGGAAATGCAGGGCTTATTATTGACGAGGATACCAACCTCGATGATGCCGTTGAGAAATCAATAATTGGCGGATTTGCCTATGCCGGACAGGTTTGCATTCACACACAACGCTTTTTTATTCATGACTTGATCTTTGAAGAGTTCAAAGATAAATTTATAGAAAAAACAAAAGCAATAACTCTGGGTCACCCGCTCGATGAAAAAGTATTTCTTAATTGCATGATCTCCGAGCAGGAAGCAATCCGAGCAGAGAATTGGATTCAGGAAGCGCTTGAACAAGGAGCAGAGATTCTGTGCGGAGGAAAAAGAGAAGGCACTAAACTTGAAGCAACCATCCTCACAAATACAAAACCTGATATGAAGGTAGAGAGAAATGAGGTTTTTGCACCGGTTGTGACACTTACCCCGTTTAAGGAATTCGAACACGCAGTTGAGATGGTAAATAATTCTATATATGGACTCCAGGCAGGAGTCTTTACCAATAACTTGAAGCACATCAAATATGCATTCAAAAAATTGGAAGTTGGTGGAGTGATCATCAATAATACTCCCACCTTCCGAGTTGATCAGATGCCCTATGGAGGAGTAAAAAATTCCGGGTTTGGACGAGAAGGAGTCCGCTATTCAATTGAAGAAATGATAGAGTTGAAATTACTTGTGATATAAACTGGAAAAAATATATAAACCACAGAGTGCATAGAGAACACCTGCTGCAACTGCCGAGCTGATTACACCGGCAACATTGAGATATGTTGAGGAAGAGAACTAAAATTTATTTATAATTTGACATAATTTTTAATTGAAAGATGAATTTGTTTTAAGATGAATAAAAAAATAAACAGGAATTTGGAAAGAATTAATGCCAAATTCTTAATTATAATAAGGAAGACATAATATGACATAGCTAACATAAAATATAAATATCGCATCTCTTATTTGTTCTGATTAGAAAATCGCAAATTTTTAGAATTGCAGAACAAGTTAGAATGATGCGTCCCTTGTGGACGCACTTTCTTATGTCTTGCAATTCGGGTATAGCGATACCTCTAATCAGGGCGTAATTGAATGTTGCGTCCTTTTTTATTTTTAAATATTATATTTTCCAAACAGATTGGGAAAAATAAAATAAACAGGAGGATGAGATGGTAAGAGGACCGTAATATTAAGGATATTGGCAAAAAGAAAACATCAAGAATTTTAAAAGGAGATAAAATGAAAACAAAACTAAAAATCTTAAGCGTATTTTACTTATTCTTAATATCATCTTTCATGACAACAAACGTTGAAGCAGTAGACTGGACTACAGAAACGGTAGATAGTTATGGAAATGTAGGTGAATATAGTTCACTTGCTTTAGATATGGATGGTTGGTCTCATATTAGCTATTATGATAATAGTAACGACGATTTGAAATATGCATATAAGGATAGTTTGGGCTGGCATCGTATTACTATAGATGATACAGGCAATGTTGGAACTTGGTCTTCTATTGCAATTGATAATCTTGGTTACCCACATATTAGTTACTATGATGACAGTAATAATGATTTAAAATATGCTTACAAAGATAACTCTGGTTGGCATATAGAGACAGTTGATAGCTATGGTAATGTGGGTGCTGGTACTGATATTGCATTAGATAACAATGACAATCCTCACATCGTATATTATGGTGATTATGATGGCTATAGACGAATAAAGCATGCATATAAGGATTATTCAGGTTGGCATAAATCATGGATAGTCTGGGATATTACAGGCCAAAATTGGTATGGAAGACCATTTTCAATTGCTCTTGACATATATAACTGTCCACACATTAGCTATTTTGATGATAATAATTTAGAGTATGTTTACATTTACAATTCTGGGACAACTTGGCACTGGGAAACAGTAGAAACGGGCTGTGGTGAGGGTAGTGGAACATCTATCGTATTGGATCAAAATGGTTATCCGCATATTGCGTATAATAGAGAATCTGGAGAGGATCTAAAATATGCTTATAAAGATGTAGCAGGATGGCATATTTATACTGTAGATAACGATGGAGATGTTGGTGATTGTCCATCAATTGCATTGAATCATCAAGGCTATCCTTCTATAAGTTACTACCATCAAGGTAATGACGAATTGAAATATGCTTATAAGGATGTTTCCGGATGGCATATTCAGACTGTATCAAGTTATAACAATGTTGGAAAATGGTCTTCTATTGCACTTAATTATTCAGATGAACCTCATATCAGTTATTATGATGACACTAATGATAACCTTAAATTTGCCAGACCTCAGAATTATGGACCTCAAACATTTACTCTTCTTTCACCTGCTAATGGCTCATGGGCAAATTCTGAACCAGTATTTGTTTGGGAACCATGCAGTTATCAAGGAGATAGTCTTTCTCATTATGAACTCTGGATTGATGGTGCGTGGAATAAAAATGTGCCAAAAACTCAACCTTTCTCTAAGCCTGCTTACCCATTATCAGCCAGTTGGCATACATGGAATATAAAAGCAGTTAAAATAGATGGTAATTCAATTTGGTCTAATGAAACCTGGTCTGTACTGGTAGATGATACACCGCCAGCCAGTTTCGATCTTATTTCACCTGACAATAATACATGGACCAGTGATAGAACACCAACCTTAAATTGGGAAATTTCATCTGATATGGGCTCAGGACTAAAAGAGTATCTACTCTATATTGATGGTTCACTTGCCAGAGTAGGAATTCCGCCTGATTATACATCTACTACCCCATTATGGAATCTAAGCAGTGGTGACCACACATGGGATATTGTTGCAGTTGATAATGCTGGCAATTCAACTCAATCAAGTCAGACATGGACAATAAAAATTGATTACACTGATCCTAATTACTTTTCCCTATATGCTCCTGACAATTATAGTTACACCTCTATTGACACAACAACGTTTTTATGGGAATCTACTACAGATGATGGAATTGGTATGTCACATTATCAGTTGTGGATTGATAATTCTATGACAATTGATAGTATTTATGCTGATACAACTTTGGATACAATGTCAGTAACCCTGGATACATTAATGGCATTAAATCATGGTTCTCACTATTGGAAAATCACAGCTTTCGACGAATTAGGTAATTATCGCAATTCTTCAACATGGTATTTATACATTGATATACAACCTCCTTATCATTTCTCGCTAATATCACCAGCTAATAACAGTCTTGTGAATATGCCAACCCCCACTTTTACATGGGAATCTACTTCAGATTATACTCCAACAGCTTCAGGATTTGATAAATATCAATTATGGATTGATGATTCCTTAAATGTAGATAATATTTCAGATACTTCCTCTGCTCCATGTATTCCTCTTTCTGAAGGATATCATAGCTGGTTTGTGAAAGCCTATGATAATGTTGGAAATGTTCGTAATTCTAATGAAATCTGGGGTATCATTGTGAATTGGAATCCAAGTTTTGGATCAATTTGTGGAACGGTTACTCTTGGTGGAGGAACCGGTAATGTAGAGAATGTAGAGGTGACAACTCAAGGTATTACCGTTAATCCAAATATTAATGGAATTTATGTAATAAATATTGCACCTGGAACTTATGATGTGACAGCATCATTAGAAGGATATACCGATTCTACTTTAGTTGGTGTTGGTGTTACTGGTGGACAATTAACGAGCGGTATTGATTTTATCCTAAACCCTCAAATCTCAATAAATGAACAAAATCTTATACCCATTGAAATTATTTTAGATCAAAACTATCCGAATCCATTTAACCGGAGATCTATTATTAGTTATGGTTTACCAAAACCGTGTTTGGTGAAGATTGAGATCTACAATCTAAAAGGCCAGTTAGTAAAAACTCTTGTTAATGATGATAAACCTGCTGGATATCATTATGCTGAATGGATTGCTGAAAATATAAGTTCAGGAATTTATTTTTATAAACTGGAAACCGAAGATAAAACATTAATCAAAAAGATGATTCTTATGAGATAATATCATATGATATCAAGATTAAAAATTAATAGGAGGATGAGATGACAAGAGGACCGTAAAAATCAAAGGTTAGAAAATGAATGAATGAAAAATTAAAAAATCAAGGAGAAAAAACCATGAAATCAAGAATGACATTTATTGTGATATTTGTTATTGTCGCAATGTTATTAGCGACAGGTTGTGCAATGTTTTCTAATTATGGAAAGTTAGAAAAAAGTGCTCGCCAATACTATCAAAGAGGAAACTACGACCAGGCTGTTTTTGAATGCACTGCTTCATTAAGGATAAAACCAGATTATGCCAAAGCTCAGGCATTGATCCAAGATGCTTTCAAATCAGCAGTGAATACTCATGCTAGCAAGATTAGTGAACTAAAAAAATCATCTGCAAAATTCAAATGGGATGATATAGTTTACGAATACCAAGCATTAATTAAGCTCAATCAAGCTATAACAGATCTACCCCCTCTTGTGGATAAAAAAACAAAATCTATTATTAAATTAGATTTTAGAGATTACTCCTCAGTACTTGATGAAGCAAAGAACAATGCCTCTGAAGCTCACTATCAAGAGGGTCTTTTTCTTTCAAAAAAGAAAGGACTTGATTTCCAGAAACAAGCTGCTAAAGAATTTAAGATTTCGGAGAATTTTATTCCGGGTTACAAAGATTCTTCTACACTATATGAAAATTGTAGGCAAGCTGGAATAAAGAGAATAGCAATTATTCCATTTGAGGATAAGACTGGCAAGAAAGGCGAATACGGTGCCTTGTCCGAGACGATCGTAGATGATATTGTTAGTGATATAATGAATGACCCTACCGCAATGGAGTTCTTGGAAATTGTTTCACGAGATCAACTAGAACAGGTAATGCAAGAACAGAGACTAGGATTTACAGGTATCATTGATGATAAAACAGCAGTTGATTTGGGAAAGTTATTAGGAGTTCATGAAATAGTTACTGGCAAAATAACTCAAATAGTTTATACTCCTGAAAGGACAACAGAGAAATCTATAAAAGAAAAAGGAAGAGCTGTTATTGGAAAAGAAAAGTACTATGACAAAGACGGAAAGCTAAAAGAAAAGGATAAATGGGGCGATGTATATGCAAATGTAAAAATTTACACACGATCATCTAATGCTTCTATATCAGGGTCATACACAATAATAGATATTAAGACTGCCAAGCTTAAAAAGAAAGAGTCTTTCAGGAAAGGCTACGACTTTAATCATGAATGGGCAACCTTTTCTGGTAACCAAGAAGCTCTGAGTAGTGAATCAGAAATACTTGCTTCAAAAACCGAACAATTTGCACCTGTAGAAGACGAGATGGTTAGTCAGGCTGCAAAAAATCTATCCAATTCCCTAGCTAGAACGCTTAAAGAATACGCTCGTTAATTCATTCCGTTAATCATAAGGAATCTTTCATTTATTCTGTAAAATTTATCATTGAATTTAATGGGAGATTCCTTATTTAAAACTTTAAAGAAGCATTTAAACTCACTAACAGTAAATTGTATATGAATGCTATTAACGAAGCTAAATCTGAAAAAGCAAAAGCCGAGAAGTTACAAGAGCAACAAGGATAATATACCTTTTCCTGATAATAAAATAAGGGTCTTCAATTCGTGGAGCCCTTATTTTTTTTACAAGAAAATCACTTCCACATCTTTAACACAAAAATACTGGTCCCGATGGGGCTTGGGAATGACATACCCTTTTTTATTTGGAATTACTTTTTCTCAAGTAATATTTTCTCTGTGATCTCTGTGTGCTCTGTGGTAAACTCTTCAGGATTCGATTTATCTGATTTAAAACAAGAGCTGTTTACCTTACCAGAAAATGACATCACCGTCCTCAACCGTGAAAATTCTCGGATCGGGATGAAGGCACTCCTCTTCTACTTTATATAAAGTTTCCGGATAATAAAACTCAAATATCAGAGAATCCGCAGTTGCAGTAGTATCAATGATCTCCTGCCACTCATCTTCAGCCCAGATAAACCAAGTATAAGTGCTGTCGATTTTGACATTATTGATTCCCCCTTGCCCGGTTTTTGTCAGCACGAATGCACTATCTTTCTTTTCTCGTAGTTCAACTTCACTATTATCAAAATTGATAATTTCTTCCTCTTCATTCAGAATAAAAGGTGCGCCTGCAGGAATGGTTTCATAATCGGGTTTCTTTTCATTTTCAACTATTATTGAGTCCACGATTTCATAGAATACCGGGAGATATGCAATATCTCTGCCCATATCAGAGAATGTTACACTCCTCAAACTATCCACGCTCCCCCAGTGGATTGGATTCCATTTATTATCATTAAAAACTGCGATGTAAGCAAAAGGTTTTTCCTCATAAACCGGCACTGTGACGTCGGAAACCTGCACATATTTATCAGTCACATCTTTGAAATTTTTATATCCCAGCCATGGCGGGGCTTTTATGGAATCGGGCAGCATTTCGGCAAGTGTACCTTGTTCCTGCGAGAAGAGTTTCCTATATACTTTTGCGATCCTTTTTTGCAAATTATAACTTCCTGGATTTGCTTCAGAACCCATAAAAGGCATCACTTCTCCATCAGGTAGAATGATAGCATTCCATGCATGATTATTCGAGCGATCGGGCCAGTATGGAGTAAAATCGCTTGTCAAAGCCAGCCCGTTTGCACGCATTGCATAGATGGAAAAATTCGTCATATCTTCGCATCTGCCAAATCCATTCTTGAGCATTTCACCGAGCCCCTGATCCGCAGGATGATAATAAAACACATCTTTAAAAGTAAACATCTTTCGTGCTGAATCATTGATGGAATAGGCAAGTTTAAGTGGCTCTTTTATGGAATCTCGCAAAGAAGCAAACTCATACCAGAAAAATAATCTCCAGTTTGATAACGGCTCGGATGAACCCCTGTACGGAAGGATATATTCTAGGAAATCATCCCAGTTATATTGACTCGTCCAGGGTAATGTTTCATATGCAAGAAATGCCATATCAATATGCGTAATAAGAAGATGAGCCGAGATGGTCTTTACATCTTCCTTTTTTTCGATCAGCTTGTAATGCAGCTCTCCCAGCTCTTTCTCAAGTGAATCGATATGTGTTTGCACTTCTAACGCAGTGTTGAA
>Ga0222639_1001357_pt1 | contig 10393 bp, 24 predicted proteins | sample AntAcemetagen185_FD_179863 | JGI IMG/M metagenome (GOLD analysis project Ga0222639, IMG submission 179863) | Saline water microbial communities from Ace Lake, Antarctica - #185 | ecosystem: Environmental > Aquatic > Non-marine Saline and Alkaline > Saline | place: Antarctica: Ace Lake...
CATTCTTATACTCTTCCCACATCCTACTCTTAAATTATTCCTTATAATTTGATCATAACGGTAGAACCTCCTGAAAAAGTCTCTTCGCCGCGATCTCACAATATTTCTCTTCGATCTCAATCCCGATGGCGCGGCGTCCAAGTTCCTTCGCCGCCACAAGAGTTGTGCCGGAACCGGCGACTGGGTCGAGGATGGTTTCGGCAGACTTTGACCACGAGTGGCAGAGGCACCACTTCATTAAATCAAGCGGCTTCTGAGTTGGGTGCTTGCTGTTTGTGTCGCGCCTGTTGCCATCCCATACGCGGACAATATTATCTGCGTTTGTCCAAGCTAGCTCAGCCTCTGCAAGAGTGAATCCCCTCTCAGGCTTCGACCACACCAGCCAACACCTAGACGGCTCTAGGCCGAAATAGTTTCCTCCCCAAATGACAGAAACTCTCGCCTTGTCGATGCATTCCATCAGCAACTCTTGCGTTGGAGGATTTCCGTCCCATGCGTTGCGCTCAGGAGCAACGCTCGCAGTGTTGCTCCATCCGCTCCCCCTCCCGCCTTTCCATTTGTCGGCTATCCCATATGGCGGGTCGGTCAACACCAAATCCACCTTGCCCAACGTCGGCAGGATTTCCCTACAATCGCCGTGGTATATGGTGATCCCGGCGTGCTCATAGTACGGTGTCATTTTGTCTCTCCAATATGCGAACTGGAGTTCGCTTTACAACAAGTTCAATTGCTCAACTTCATCGTCCGCGCTTTTTGCGCGTTTCCTCGCTATCTCAACATATTCATCACTCTGCTCAATACCAATCACGTCAACCCCCTCTTTTATCGCAGCAACAATGGTAGATCCAGATCCACAAAACGGATCAAGCACAACCCCACCCGGAGGTGTTACAAGCCTAATCAAATATTTCAGCAGCCTGACTGGTTTTACGGTAGGATGAATATTATCAACAGTTCCCCCACATGTGCGCTCTGATTTGTTAGCTTTAGAGCAATAAAAAAACCGCGATGCTCCGGTCGCTATGTCAGCATGACTAATCATTGCAGTTCCAACAGGTCTGCTTTCTGCGCCATATGCCGCGCTAGTATTTCCATTTCTTTCTTTTCCACTGCTCCTTGAGACAGATGAATTGCCAGACTTACACGGCCCGCTCTGCTCGTCTAATAGCTTTACCGGACAATCAGGATGACACTTCCAATCTTCTACTGTTTCCATTCCGTCCTCATCTACATGAGAAACAGTAATTTTCGCAGCCATATGACAATATGGATTATCTGTTTTTCTACTTCCTTTTCCAACGCTTGATGGCTTACAACTACTCCCTTTTACCCTCTTCTCACCTACACACTCGCACTCTTCGTGATGAACAAACATCACGTTTGCAGGAAATCGGCCCTTGGTGGTATCAAGCGGTTTTGCGGAACTATCTGGCCCATTCTGGCCACGCGATGTCTGCACAGGATCTCTACCCCGCATCTGACCACTTCCGGGGGTATTGCATCGCGCCATCGCCTCAGCATCTTCTGGAGATGTCTCAATCCTGCATCCAGAAATATTGATCCCGCCTGTTCCATGCTTCAGCACATTTTTCGCGACAGTCTTTTCACTCAATGGCTTACGGAACATCAATATTGGTTCGTGTGCCGGTTTAATGGCTGTACCATAGCCGTCAAATTTCTTTGCGTCATCAGTAGCTGGAGCAGTGATGTCACTACAATGCCCAGATACAATATCCCCGTGAAAACCAGCAGACACGCCCTTTGATTTTGCACGACCGGAAACATTCGACATGTTCCCCACTACCTCACGCTTTACTCCAGCGTCCTGATCGATTTTTTTTGAAATATTCATACCTTTGGGGAGGCCATTTCCATAAATCCAACTAATATTTCCAAAATATGAGATCTCATCCCTCAACTCTGCACCAGCAAGCCTGATAGATATACCCATTAGATCTTGAGTTCTTGTCCCCGCAAAAACCAGCAAATGACCTCCCGGCTTTAATACCCTCAACGCTTCCTTCCATACAACAGGAGATGGAACCGACTTGTCCCAATCTTTGCTCATAAACCCACCAGAACCAACATGCTCATCGCCACTATCGCCGTCCATCCAAGACTTTAACAAAGCACTAACGTCCTTTACCTTGCCCAATCCATAAGGAGGATCCGTAACAATAGCATCAACAGATTCATCGTCCATCTTTGACATCTCTGCCAAACAATCGCCAGATATGATTTTCCATTTATTATTTGTAGTCAACTTGCAACACCCTCCCGCGAACTCCAGTTCGTCTACGTCGATAGACCCCAGTTTTTCGACAATGCAACATACTCAATAGGCTTTCCATGCGCCTCAACAATGTGATGTATCAACCCTCGCTCGCTTACCAACACAACAGCAGTTACCATATCACCACTAGCATATCTCTCAACTTGTCTCGCAACAGTGCGAGTATTCGGCTTCCCCTTCTTGACCTCTATAGCAATTCCACCCTCAACAAGCAAGTCTACCCTGCTCCTTGGTGCAACAACTACCTCCTGCTCATATGGTATTTCCACAAGATCCAACGACTTCTTAATAGCATCAACAACGTCAGACTCCAACCTTACAGGAGGAAGCCTCACCGTCCTTACAGCACCAATAACATTGTTTAAAAGGACAGCATCAAATCCCATGTCTCATGTTACTTTCCCCTAACAACAGTTTTTATTCCTGTTGCAACAACAATACACCTCACAGACCACATCGCCCCCGCTGCTCCTCCAAGTTCATATATTGGATCTGCCACCGCCTTGTACAACCCATTCCCATTGTTGTCGCATACCTGATCTCCATCATGCTCAAATACCTCAAAACTGTCCCCATTGACAAGCTCCTGAAGAAGCCGATCATCGCGCAATATCTCCCCGTCAGATTCACTGTCAACCAACACAGTCATCGTCCTGCACCCACATGGCCAAACATCCCCACTCTTCTTTGCGTTAATTCTAGACCGAATAGCAAACTCATTACGCGTCTTTTCTGACAACCGCACCTTCTCATTTTGACTGCTCCCACGGATAAATCCTTGGGATTCATGGCGTCTCCACCACGCTTTCCTGCTTCATCGAGTCGAGCCTTAACGCTTTCCCGCGCTTCGGTCTTACCGTCTCTCCACAGGCTAACACCGTATGCCCTACGGCTAATATGTTCCTCGCCGCATTCACATCACGATCATGCTTCACCTTGCACACCGGACACACCCACTCCCGTATCTCCAATGGCAACTTCTCAACCACATGACCACAATCAAAACACGTCTTCGTAGATGGATACCACCTGTCATTGACAACCAACTCCCTACCGTACCAATCGCATTTGTACTCAAGAAATTGCTTCATCATCGTCCAACTGGCATCTGATATCGACCTCGCCAATTTGCGATTCTGCTGCATCCCTCGCACATTCAAGTCCTCAACCGCTATCACTTGATTCTCGTGAACAAGTCGAGTCGTCAATTTATGCAACTGATCCCTTCTCCTGTCAGCTATCCTTGCGTATATCCGCGCTACTTTGATCCTCGCCTTTCTCCTGTTCGCACTCCCCTTCTGCTTCTTTGCTAAACGCTGCTGTGCCTTCTTCAACCGCACATGATCAGTCCTCGCATGTCTATGATTCGTTATCTTCTCCCCAGTAGATAACGTTACAAGCGACGTCAACCCCATATCCAATCCAACCTCACTATCCACCTTCGGCAAATGCCTAATACTAGGATCTTCACATACAAATGAAATGAACCACCTATTATCTGGCGTTAATGAAACAGTACAAGACGTTGGACTAACACCTTCAGGTAACGGCCTGCTCCAAACAACATTCAACGGATCAGCCGTCTTTGCAATCCAAACATTCCCATCCTTGATCCTAAATCCAGTTGAAACAAACCGCACACTTCCACCAGACTTCTTGCTCTTAAATCTTGGGTACTTTGATCTCTTCTTGAAGAAATTGGAGTACGCAACATCCAAATTCCTCAACGACTGTTGAAGCGCAACAGAAGATACCTCACCCAACCACTCCGTCTCTGGATCCTTTTTCCACTGCGTCAAAAGACCACTCACCTCAGAAAATGACATCGATTTCTTACTATCAGTCCATGCCTTGGACTTTAACTCCAACGCCCTGTTATGAACGTAACGACAACATCCCACCGTCTTGCGCAACAGCAACTCCTGATCCTCAGTAGGATAAAACCTATATTTGAAACCATGTATCATTGTTTATAACATAGCACTCTCTGCGTTAATGTGCAAGGCCTTTGCCGATCTTTTATTCGCTTTCATCCCACGGCTAAAGCACGTGGGTTTTCTCGCGAACATCCAAAATAAGAACTAATATCGGCGTAACAATACATGCCACAACCACATGCACATCCTACATTGGCAAATTTGCCAGAAGGATATCCTACCAAACGACTTCCAATGTTCTGCAATTCAATTACCTTTGAACGATCTTCCATCTTCAATAACCTAAATATACTTCCCTATGTGCGCACAACATATTCATCACAAATCCCCGTGATGTTCACATGGTGCTCATCATCCCACTTCCAATATTCAACATCGTCGTCGATCACAAGGTCCAACCTAGGCTGCTTCGTCCCGTCTATTACGCAGTGGTGATCATACCCGTGTCTGGTTGTGCAGAACGTACAAGTACCGCAGCACTCTTGATCTCTTCGACTCTTAGGAACGCCCATCATTATCCTCGCCCATCCTCTTTCCCAGATCTAATGCTTCGCGAAAAACAATAACTCTCCTCTTTAACATCTTCAAGACCTTCAAAATCAACAGCATCAACATTGCTAGGATAACCGGGATGGCTGTATGGTCCGGGCTTACAATCCACAACACCATTATTCCCATGAGCAACATCATGCATGAGTTTCACCTCTTCTCTCAGTCCAACTATTATTTCCTGCGAGCGCTCATCGCCCTCTTTGCGCATCTGCTTTTCTTTTTTCAGCAACCCCCGCAATCTCTCAAACGCTTCCGGCTTACCCTGATACTCAGCAATATCATCTTCAAGCTGCCTGATACGAATACGCTTGTTACTATCACTGTATTGCAAATTGTCAACTAATTCGCGAGAAGCATATACCACCTTCTTAGCCTCCTCAACAGCCTTCTCATCATCTCCTATCTCAGCCTGCTTATGTCCACCATCTCCAAAGAGAACAGCCAGCAATTCACCAAGACAATGACTTGTCTGCTCATGCTTTCTGTCAATATCTATCAGCCGCCTTACCCTTTCAGTTGCAAAATCAAGAGCCTTCCTCCCCGCGCCAAGATCCTTTCGCCAGTCTTCGTCATCATGGAAAATGACAAATAACAGGTTCTCAAAAAGAAGCTGGCCCTCTTTTATTAAAGACATTATTCACCACTTTCCTTGCTGTCTGCTGTTCCCATATCTCTATCAAGGGCAAATTTTGCAGCACTAGATTGCAACCACTCGCTGGCAAATTTCAAATTGAATTGCAATGCTTGATACCTAGCCCACCATCGATCACGATTGGCACGCAACCGATTAGCGTCTTCAAACAAATGATCCCCACAAATAGTACAAACCGTCATTACTTCCCTCCATTACATATTCTATACAGTCCAATAAATATCTTCTCCAGCAATCCCTGCGTATGACCTACATGCCAGCCATTGCAAAACTGACAACGATATGCTTCCAATGGACCTACACCCTTTTCTGCCATCTTTGTTACAGCACGCCTTGCTGATTGCTTGTGCTTATATCGCACTTTCCTCTCGCAAGAATGCTCGCTGATCTCTTTGCGGGTTGGACCCGTTACTTCAAATTCAAAAAACTTACTCATGATTATTCCTTCTGTTTTCCAGCATTGACAGTAGCATTAAATCCTTCCGGCAACGTAGCAAACGAATGCTGATCCCCGTCCAACTCCCACCAGACGATAAATTTATTGAGCGCCGCGTCAAACGACTCCAGCATCGGGTATTCATGAACGGTTCTACACTTCAGCCGGTACTTCAGCTCGTCAATAACATTCACCAGAGCCTCCGGTGAATCAATATTACGCATGCTCATGGCCATTCCTTTGAACAATTCCCTTTAAGAATCGAATGAAGATCTCCAGCCTGTTCAGGCAAAATACTATTATACCAACCATCACCATCTACAAGATGTTTATCAAACCAATCCTGTACTGCTGTTACAATAGCTTCTGCCTTTTCAGCGCGATCTTTTAAAACAATAATCCCTGCCTGAAGCTGTTCTTCTTCCGTAATATTTCTGGCCCAACCAAGCTCATCCCTCTCTGCATCTGACTTGCAACACAGGCATTCACCTGATAACCCAGAACAATCGTGTTTCGTACATACAAAGCCGCTCACTTCGTCACCATCCTTGCTTTTCAAAACTCACCTATACTATCTTCTATCTTGCGTATCATATCTACAACAATTTCAATCCCACGCTTTGCATCTATTTCAGGATCCCCAGTCTGAGCATGTCCACCATCCCTATCGATGCAAGCCATTAATTCACCAAACAATCTCTTGTATTGTTGCAGATCTCTGACCTCATCCCTAGTGACAAAGAGTTCGTAACGATCACAAATCGATGCCCCGTCACTTCCACAACTAATGACATGATGCTTGCATGTCTTGCACAGGTTGTTCATCTTACTTCACCTCTTCCACTTGCTCTTTTTCGCGGCATATCCCACACAGATCATATTTAACCACGTCGTGATAATTCATTGGTGCATTGAATTTATACCAGCGCATTCCGCATGACTGACATTTCTTGTTTGCAGAACGATGTATTAATCCTTTTACTACACGCGCTATACACTCGGTTACAAAGCCCAACAATCCCATTACTCCGCCGCCTCTCCTTCGCCTTCCAGCCTCTCCAATACACCCATGGCCCATTCCTTTGCTTCTTTGCTCAAAGGCTTCTTAGGAGTCAGCGCATGAAGTACAGCAAAGCGACAACCACCGTCTGGCAATGACTGATCGTGTATTGCCTCAAGTGCCCAATCGATCCTGTTCTGTGCATCAACTAACTGCTCCTTCAGCTTGCCAACCAATACACCCCAATTAAGAGGATACTGACACTTATCTAAATAATATGGCCTCCAGCAGAAACTATCCCCCAACCCTTCATGGATCACATCAAAGTCATCCTCCGTTGCTATCTGCTTCAAACAATCTGGACATATTTTATTATCGCTCATCTTGCTTCCTTTTATTAATAAAGCTTTGCACAGCTAATCATGTCGCGGAACATCTGCTTTACAGTCTCTGGATTCTCGTCAACGATTTTGCACATGATTGCCTCTACCTCCTTTGGAGAATCACACTCATTGTCCAATCCGAACTCCGCTGTCTTTTTGTCTACAGTAAATGTATATGATCCAAATCCTCTGCCAGTCCCGGACCACTCAACAACAATGCCTATAAAGGATTTGTTGTTGAAGAATTTAATGTCACCACGATTGGGCATTCCATCAAATATCTCTTCCAACGTTTTGCTTTTACTCATCTTGCTTCCCTCCCATTTCTGTCAACACATCACGCACTGCCTGCCATTCGCGATTCCTATACGCAGAATAAACAAACACACGAGGATTTTTTAGGTTGTGAGCATTTTCCTCGATGTAGCGCTCCGCTTCCTTGCACGAGAAAAACGGCTGAACAAATTCCCAGATGTCCGTGTATCCAACCTCTGTTAATAACTGACTATTTATGCCATGGATCTCGCCAAGATCTCTCTCGCGGAAAAACTCCTCCAATTCTTCGATGGTATCCGCACAATGATCGCCATCGTACAGCCACAAGACTCCTCCATCTTCTTCCACATAACTAGTATCTATACCAAAAATACGACGACGCTGTTGGACCGCAAAGATAGGATGCGCAGTAGCCCTGTTATCCTGCCCTTTCATGCGATCTGCTATCTCAGCCAACGGCTCCATCCCTGCGAACTGGAGTTCGTCTTTGCTCTCGCTCATCGCTTTTCTCTCCATAATCAAGCTTTGCACCGCGTGCTCTGGCTTCTTCTGTGGCGCACCGGGACTGATGGTCAGATCGCACGACTCCTCATCTGTTCCAACGTCTCTCGCATTCAATGGACACAACTCGCGACACGGACTCGACTTGCACCACCCTGTCTCTATCCAAACCTCTGTGTCATCACCCATGCCATTTACCTCCGGCAAATCCTCTACCCATTCCTTCAACTGACGCACTGTAATGCAATCATCAACTATTAGTATTTTGGGTAACATTTCATCCTCCCGTTTCAACGCTGCTAGGAGATTATTAGGAGATCGCCCTAACATGTTGATATTATTGCAATTTCCTCAAGATTCTTCCAGTTTGGAGATCACCCTATTTCTTCTTTGCCTTCTTGGGATAACGCGATTTTCGCGCTGTCTTCTTCGCATCCCTCAACCGATATTCACCTTCTATACGAGCCTTCCACCCTCTATCCTTCAACCCCATCTTCGCAATAGCCTTATCAAGATCTTTCCCCAGCCTCCTCTCATCACCCCTGCCTATGGTGTCCATCACCGAATCAACATCAGCCAACGTACTCCTTACAGTAGTAGCAAGCTCAGGAGCCACCTCCTTGCCCACTAGGCACTTCCTGCACCATGGCAAGCTATCCTTCCACTCTACCGCCATGTCACCGCAAAATGGACACCTGATGCCCTGTTCAAGTAGCATCTTTCTCTCTCGCTCTATCGCTTGTTTTCTTGTCATCTATTTCAAACCAATCGTTTCATTAACCATCCTGCTCATATCCTTCTTCTGGAAATGCCAGCGCAAGATGCTTTGTCGGCGAATCATTATCGCAAACTATATCCCCACTCTTGATCATTGCAAGTGCTTGACTCATTGCGCCAGCTTCATCTGGAGCGACTACATCAACCTCTGTCATTTTCGGCGTCATATATACATGAACATGAAACTTCTTCATCTTTCAACCTCCAAAACGAACTCCAGTTCGCTGCTCATCAACAATCAAACGGCTCAAAACGTCATGAACCATCATAGAGAAATTACACACATCTGCACACTCGCGCATCGCCGCACGAATATCATCAACGCTTTTGCCATCTACAAGATTTCCAGACTCATCAACAAGGCCAGCAATAGCACATATCAATTCCGTCGTCTCTTGATTGATACGACCCCACAACGACAACGGATGATCTCCAACCCACCCACTTTCACCACGATCAGCGTCATGCTCGCGAAGCTTCTCCTCCATCGCAATGGCCATCGCAACAACAGGATCCCTCACATCTTCAATAGTTAACTTTTTCAACACTCAACAACTCCAATCACCGTGCATCATACACGATACCAACCAGTTTGTCAACCCCGCGATTCCTCTCCCTTAGCATACCCAACAAGTATATCAATAGGATCAAGATGCTCCCCGCAATCCTTGCACCATACTATCCTTGTATCTGGATCTACCAGAAGATTGACATGCCTGCACCAACGTGCCTCGCCATATTTGGACCCTGCCTTTATAGACCCAAAATCAACCACTACAAGATTTCCAAGCTTCTTATCTTCCATGAACACTCCCATTGGTGCAACATAGGTTACTGGGCTTTTTTCAAGATGTTGTTTTCTTTATAAAAATCAAACCAATCATCACTCCCGCCATTCTCCTCAAGAAAACTCCACAGCTGCTGCTGCAACTCCCATATGTCTGTTAACGAAAGTTGATCCTTGATCTCATCCATCAGATCAATGTCAGCACTTATTGATATATTTACGCCCATTATTCCCCCTTGTCATTAGCTGGTTTAGATTTTCCCGCGAACTCAAGAATAGGTGGATCTTCAGGTGCGTGCATCCACTGTATTCCAAGCGAAGCAAACAACACCAAGTCATCACTCCGACGAACTAACCCTAACGACGACAGCACGTCTATCGACTTATGCCCCATATCAAGAACTGGATCGCGCCTGTAAATTCTACCCAACATACTCTCAACATCATCATCCAACTCTAATGACAACAACTTGCCATCATACTTGACCATCGTTTTTCTGATCATTATTCCTCCTCGCCGTCATCAACATACTCGTCTTGATCGTTGGGAGTCTGGATCTTGCGGATCAATCCGCCATCTCTGAGCTGTCCAATTACCTTGTCGCGAATTACCTCATTATGGTGTTCTGTTAGAGGCTCAACTTTTGGCAGACACTCCCCCTCCACGTCACTACCGACCATGGCGGCGAGAGGTGTTAACGACACAAGCCCCTCAATATTGCCGGGGCACCTAGATTCACTCCACCGCAAATAAGTGCAGGGGGTTGCCCTGAGCGTATCGCGTTGGTCGGCGGCGAGA
>Ga0222639_1001363_pt1 | contig 10366 bp, 15 predicted proteins | sample AntAcemetagen185_FD_179863 | JGI IMG/M metagenome (GOLD analysis project Ga0222639, IMG submission 179863) | Saline water microbial communities from Ace Lake, Antarctica - #185 | ecosystem: Environmental > Aquatic > Non-marine Saline and Alkaline > Saline | place: Antarctica: Ace Lake...
ATTTAACGACCTTTATGATGCAGAATGGATACACAAAAAACGCCTAGCACAAATAGAACTTCATGCAGTTGAAAAAGCAATCGGCACCGAACAAAAAAACATAGAATCCCGCCTCGGAATAACTTTATTCTAAACGACAAACACACACAACTTTTATAAACCCAAATTCCACAATATAATTACTCTTAATAATATCTTTACGGAGAAATGCCCTGAAGTGAGTATATTTTTAAGATGCATATACAATGAAAGCAAAAGATACGAGCGAAGCTCGACCACATCAAGGGAAGTTGAAACCTCAAGAAACTGTTAGTGTCTTAGGTAAAATTATACAATTCAGACGAGGAAGAAAAACATTCAAACCCAGACACTTCCTTATCGAAATAGAAGGCAGCAAAACAAGAGAAGACGCTTCCAAATTCGTTGGTAAAGAAGTAATCTGGACTTCCACCGGAAAAGAAGCAAAAAAAATAACAGGCAAAATTTCTTCAGCACACGGCGGAAACGGCGTTGTCCGAGCAATCTTTGAAAGAGGACTCCCAGGACAAGCAATCGGAACTGATGTCGAGGTGAAAAATGAATAGATGTGAATTTACAAACGGTGGCTGTGGCGTATATGGCGCATTAAGAGACCAAGAGCTACAAAGACTAGGCTTTGGAAGATGGAAAATAGGATCAGGGTTGTTATCTGGATTAGATACAGAAAAAGCATGTAAAAAGGCAGGATTACCTTGTTATGATCCAAATCGTGTAAATGCTTCATGTTACGAAGATGCACAAACGGCAAAAGAAGCACAACCAGAGCAGGGGAGGATATTAATATAAAATGGCACCGAAAATATTCCTAGACGGAAACCGAACGACATTAGATTCTTTAAAAGACAAAGGACCTTGCACCTACTCCTTAATTCAACATGGAGGGTATTACGCCTTCTGCGGATTTACTCTGGGAAGCGAATGGTTAGAATCAATAGCAAAAAACGAAACCGTCAGAGCAATCAGCGTTCAAACAGCGGGATACTTCGCAATAAGAACAGACCCCTTCAACATAATAAAATAAAATGGCACTAAGAAAAGGCTCAGCATACTCGAAAAGATACGCACGACCCTACACTCGTGTCTCAAAGAAAAGAACAAAATCCTACATCAAAACAGTCCCAAATTCAAAAATCGTCAAATTCAAAATGGGCGACATCAAAGGCTTCGACAAAGGCGAATACCCAGTCCAACTCCACGTAGTATCAAAAGAAAACTGCCAAGTCCGAGACAACTCAATCGAAGCTGTTCGTCAGTTCCTAAACCGTTTCCTCCAAGTAAAACTCGGGAAAGAATTCTACCTCGGAGTACAAATATATCCACATCACATTCTAAGAGAAAACAAAATGCTTACTGGTGCAGGAGCCGACCGTATGCAAACCGGTATGAGCCGATCCTTCGGAAAAACAATGGGCCGAGCAGCATTCGTAAAACCCGGACAAACCCTTTACATCATTGGGGCAAAAAACACAAAAGCCGAAGTCGAAGCACGAAAACTAATCAGATCCATCAAAGCACGACTTCCATGTAAAGTCGTAGTAAAATCAGCACTCCCAAAAACAAAAGCCTAAGTCTTAAAAACTCATCAGCCCTATCTCTCTTATGGAAAAACAAAATCAGTTGAACAAGTCCCGAAACACCGAAAAAGTTTGCCCCAGCCGATTTAGATTTAGCGAGGGTGCACCGAATGCCGAAACCCAAAAAAAAAAGCAACACTTTTTTTTCATCCTCGGCAGAAACCCCGAACTATCAAGACACGAAATCCTAGAATTCCTAAAAGCAAGAAATAGAGAACACAAAGAAATCTTATTCGAAGAAAACTTCCTCGTAATAGAAACAAACGAAGACGAAAAATTCAACATCCAAGAATTCGGCGGAGTAATGTGGCTAGGAAAAATAACATCAGAAGGAACAAACGAAAAGCTAGAAAAACACATCGAACAAAAAGAAATAATCCCATCAGATAAATTCTCATATGCAGTTTTCGGAAACCAAGACCCACAAATCCTGAAAGACAAATTCAAAGAAAGAAAGAAAAAAGCCATGATGAAACACGGCCGACAACAAATAAAATTCCAAGACGGAACAAAACACGAACTCCCAAACGCAGATTTTTATATTTTCTACCACGAGCATAAAGGAACAATTTATTTCGGATTAACAACCCAAGAATACGACGACCATGGAGTCAAAAAAAGAGACATGAAAAAACCAGCACGAAGAGAATCCCTAGCAATCTCCCCAAGACTTTCAAAAATCCTAATCAACCTCTCAGGCGCAAAACCACGAGACCTACTCCTAGACCCATTCTGCGGAATCGGAGGTATACTTCAAGAAGCACTAATAAAAAAAATGAACGTCCACGGAATAGACAAAGACAAAGAAGCAACAGAAGGTGCAAAACAAAACCTAAAATGGCTAACAGACGAATATAATATAAAAAATAAAAAAGATACGAGCAAAGCTCGACAACATCAAGAGAAGTTGAAACCACAAGAAACTGTTAGTGTCTTAGGTAATTACAAAATAGAAAACATCGATTCCCGAAAAACCCCAGACCTACAATTCGCCGCAATCGCAACAGAAACCCCACTAGGAAAAGTCCTGAGGAAAAAACCCGATAACAATGAAGCAGAACAAATCATACAGAATTTCGAAGCCTACATAATCCCAATCCTAAGAAGACTAAAACAAGTAAAAAAACCAAACGCAAAAATCGCAATAACATTCCCAACAATCAGAACATTCCACGCTGACGCCCAAAAAATCGCAAATAAAACCGGACTTAAGATTTATATCAACCCAATCTTAGAATCAAGAGAAGACCAATTCATTTCTAGAGATATAGTTGTTTTTCAATAAAACAACGCTACATTAAAGGAGTTGAAGCCTCAAGAACCCTGGATCTTAGGCAGAGATATAGTTGTTTTTCAATAATTATTCGCCCCTATATCTCTTTGCCATATATTCTGGCAACTCACCATTACGGACCATATCCCCTACTAACCCATCAATAGTTTGAATGCCCCTCAAATGAAGACGCCTCCCAAAAAAATCAAACGCAAAACTACTCGCCATTTTAGAAACACTAGTCTGAGCATGAGGAAAGCTAAAAATACCGCCCGTTTCTTCCATAGAAGAAAGTTTTTTTAAATCCTCATCACGGCAAACCTCAAGAAAATTTAACGGAAGATGGCATAACTCCCCAGCAACAACCCTATGATGCCCATCCAAAAGCAAATACTTCGCATCAGAATAACATAACGCTCTGAAAAAGGACTCAACTTCCTTCGGCCTCACATATTTATCAAGCGCATTTTCTTCAACCATATTTTTATTAACCACAATAGATGGTGGTAAATCGTCTCCATGTCCATGATTAAAAACACTAAAATAAACCTTAAGTAAATGTGGATCCCCTACCTCGTCTATTCCTATTATCTGCTTTGCTGGTAAAACAAGTTTTCTCATCTACTTTACTCTCATCAAACATTTTTAAACCTTTCCATGTCTAAACTACAGAGTGACAACAAACAGAAAGATTTATAAACCTAAAAATACGTATTTCTGCATGGAAAACCCTAATGATAGCGGAATATCTAAAGACTATAAAGAAGGAAATACCTGGAATACGTCCGAAGGATTCGATTCCGTCGGTAAAGCAAAAGTAGATTCTCTTAAAGAAAGAGTAACTGAAATTGAAACCATGGTTGGAGAAAGAGAATTACTTAGTCGAAGATTTATCAAAGAAGGTGAAAAAATGAAAACCAACATTAATAATTTTCTTTTAGAAAACGCACCAAAGGGTGAAGACGATTCTGAATTTACACGAGAACGATCCGAACTAAGAAAGAAACAAATCGATATCTCCGAACTACAACTTAACGAAAAGGTCGGATGCTGGAGAGATATAGCATTACTAAAGAAAGAAATGCGAGAGAGCATGAAAGAACTAAACGAAAAAGAATCTCGAGCAGAAATGCTTGGAAAAATTCTAGAAGATTAATGGAAAAAGAACAGATAAGATTAGAGAGAATAATTGGGATAGCAAAAGAAAGAGCTACTAAAATTTTAGAACGACCCGTAAAAGAAAAAAATCGCGAAGCCATAGATAAAGAATATGAAGCTGCAAATAAAGAATTGAATAAAGACTTTAAAGCAATCCAGTGGTACGCTATACAACGAAATAGCTTAAACGATAATTCATCCTATAAAAAATATTTTGTTAAAATGCTTGACCTAATGGATAATTTGTATGATAAATTTCACGAACAAGAGGCAATAGCATAATGGTAAGAGCGGTATACCGAGAAGAGCGTAAAATAGCAGAAAATATTCTAGCAAACAGAAAAACGGTAGAAACAATATGCTCAGAAGCAATGAATTATGACCCAAATTCTAAATCTCAGACAGGCAATCAAGAGCTATTAAATAGTGTATATCATATCATGCACAGTGCAAATTTAGAAATTGGAGAATTACGAAAACTAACAAAAGGAGATGCTCCCTCTCAAACAATGACAGAGTGTGAAGCAATAGCTCAAAAAGCGAACATGGCATATAGAACACTCGTCAAAATAATAAGAAGACAAGAAGAACAAGAAGAAACCTGTGCATTTGACAACACCGTTGAAGAAAATCACTATACTTACAAAAAAATTTTTAATAAATATATGAGATCTAAAAATTCTGCAGAAAGAGAACATCTCATAAGAGTATTAGACGATTTAATGGAAACCGCAACAGACTTACAAAATAAAAAAACCAGAGGAGAATACTAAAATGACATTCGAAAGACCATTAAGCGTAGAAGAAATATGTAACAAACTTAGACCCGTCTTCGGAAAGAAAGTAGACGAAATGTATTTCCAGTATGCCGTAGCCGACGGCCGAGAGGAACGAGAAGAAATCGAACACATCCTAAACGCACTCTACCAAAAACATCTAAACCAGTTACTAGACAAAGGAGTCTTGCTAGAACCCCCAAGAAAAGAACAAATCGATGGAGAATACAGCCTAGCAACAATCAGTTACGCAGGCAGAAAACTCTCCGACTTCAAACTCCGAGAACAAGACTGGCAAAGGCACGTCTGCATCACAGGAATGTCCGGTTCAGGTAAAACAACCTTCGCCTTCAAAATAATCGAAGCCCTAAACAAACAAAAGAAACCGTTCCTAGTTTTCGATTGGAAGAAATCCTTCAGACCCCTATCCGCAGAAGATAACCAAATTATGACATTTACCGTCGGTGACGAAAAAGTAAGCAACCTGTTCAAAACAAATATAAACCAACCCCCAAAAGGCGTAGCTCCAAAAGAATGGATAAACGTCCTAACAGATTTACTAACAGAAAGTTTCTGCGCATCCTTCGGTGTCCATAAAGTAATCCTAGAAACCCTAGACCAATCCTTCAAAGAATGGGGAATCTACAACGGCTCAGAAAATTACCCAACATGGAACCACATCAAATGGAGACTAGAAGAAAAATTAAACAAAATCCAAGGACGAGAAGCCGGCTGGCTAGAATCCGCCCTAAGAATTGCAACAGTTATGACATTCGGAGAATTCGGAAAAACAGTAAACTACAAAGGCGACAACTCAATCTCAGTCGAAGAACTATTAGACAAAAAAGTAGTCATGGAACTGAACTCCCTAGGTAGCGTAGAAAAAACCTTCTTCTGCGAATTTATCCTAACATATATCTACAAATTAAAGAAAGCCAGACAAAATCAACCAAGCCGAGGTTTCGATCACGCAATTATAGTCGACGAAGCACATAATATCTTCTTAAAAAAACCAACAAACTTTACAAACGAATCAACAACCGACATGATTTACCGAGAAATGCGAGAGTACGGAACAAGTCTTATCTGTCTTGACCAACATATATCAAAAATTTCTGATACAGTTAAAGGAAACTCAGCTTGTCATATAGCATTCCAGCAACAGTTACCACAAGACATCCAAGACATCAGCGACATCATGCAACTGAGAGAAAAAAGACACTACTTCTCACAGTTAGCAGTAGGAAGCGCAATCGTAAAACTCGCAGAACGGTATACCTTACCATTTTTGATAGAAGTCCCATACGTAGAAATGCGAGAAAAATATGTAACAGACGAAGACATCAAATCACGAATGCAAGCAATGATGTTAAACAAAAGTTACGAAGATCAAGTAGACCCAGAATTCAACAAAGCAATCGAAGAACCAGAAACCGCAGAACCAAAAATAATTGAACAAGCCCCGGCATCTTCAATGCCTACCATCGCGACAGAGTCGCTACCATCGGCTTCAAAGGAGCCTACCATCGACGCAACGCATCTACCATCGGAGACGAAGTCTCCAACACTAAACGATGTCCAAAACATAATCTACGAATATATAACCGCACACGTCGACGCTGGAGTCCCATTAGAACAAATCGAAAAAACACTAGAAAAATCAAAAACACAAGGAAACTACACAAGCTCAGATATAATTATAGCCGTAAACAAAGTCTTTGAAAATCAGTTAACAGTAACGTTTAAAAAGAAAGATGTCACTGGGGAGTGTATACAAACAGAAGAACTAAGAACTAAGAACCAAGAACCAAAAACCCCTGATTCAAAGAATCAGGCCGAGCAAGTCTTCGTAGAATTCTTGCAAGAAAATCCAAACCATACTCTAAGCACAACTGAAGTATACCGACAAATCGGACTCTCAGCAAGAAAAGGAACGAACACAAAAAAGACCTTAGAAGAAAAAGGATTAATCAAAATTAAAGAAATAAAGAACGACAAAGGCTGGAAAAAAATTATCCGGCTAGCATAACAAGTAAGACAGCTTACTTGTTTTCACTATTATATTCACAAACAAACACAAAAACCACACACAACGACGACCAAAAGTAACACCCATAAACACCCCGATAACCACTTTACCCCAAAAGTAAAGTTTAAGTTATCAAGTAAAACGTGTGGTTAAAGGAAAATCTCCTTGTTAGGTTGAAAAACCCGACGAAATACCCTCAGAAAAGAGAAATCTTTTCTGAAAACTTCTAGCGCAAGCTATAACCCAAAACATTCCAGGATGGAATACCTTGGTTTACGACATAATTTCATGCTATGTAGTGTGGAATACCTCAAAATCATCCTATTATTGGATGAAGGAGAAAGATGATGAAACGAATCAGTTGGCTTATCGTTGCGACAATCTTGACGGTTTTGGGATCGTTGTGTATGCTTACCTCGATTTTTGTATCCCAAGCAAGGCTTTACTTACCGTTCTTTTTAGGAGGTATTTTTCTTCTTGTATTTGGCTGGATTATTCGGGGATTTAACAGTAAAAAGCCCACCCCTCCGGCCGAATAATCAACTTTTAATACTGAGAGGAAGTAGCGATAAAACCCCCACTCTTTTTCAAGGGGGTTTAATGTGACCACAATGCGCGTGTATTATGACGGTCCCAAGCCCGTAAAACACAGAGGGTTTTGTTGTAACAATACCTGCTATGCAGGAGATTAGACTCACCAACCCCAAACGCTCCTGATTCCTTAGCCGTGGCGGCTGGAAAAAGGAATTGATCGCAAGCCGTGTGCATCTCCCAGCTTGTTGATCCGATGTGCCCCGGCGCTGCCCACATCGTAGGAGCTATTTTACCCTCCATAGAGATGGGAATTCTAGACACAACGGAGCCGACCCCCTCCAACTAGAATGTGCTTCTTTCACGAGCATCTACGCCCCTCCCCGTAGCGTAGTCCCATCTCTTCTCTTTTTACATAATGCCGCACTTGGAACCGAACTCTAACAAAACAAGCAAAACTTAAAAAAATGAAAGGAGTCACAAACTCGCACAACAGCAATAAGTTTCGGAGGTTCGGAGGTAAGTCCTGCCAATGGGGTTAGGACTAACGCAGACCCTAGAATGGAGACTCACCATGAAACGCGCAACGACACTCTTGGCGGCACTCGGCATCCTATTGATTACGACGACAGCATTCGGCGCAAGTATGTCCAGTTTGATCGACTACTACCCGTCGGTCACGCTCTTGCCAAATACCGACGGCAACAGCACCAGCGGCGGCTCAGGCGGCGGCACAAGCAGTCCGGTAGGCCTCACAAGCAACTTCAGCGTCAGTTCTGGAGCGTATCTCCCAGACAAGGGCGTGAGCTGGAACACCTACTTCAGCAACAGAGAAGAATCGGCCAATGCCTATTTCTCCACGACGGTCTTCAACGACGGAAAAAGTGGACGATATTTCGTCCCGACAGATTCCTACTCTAGCATCTCCCAGGCGTATTCCTACAAGGGAAGCGACCCCGGACTACGGGAATTCTCCACCCAGACGACTTATCTCATAGTGGACGCAGCCCCTACGGCAGAAGAGTTTGAATACGTCACCGTCGACCAAGAATACGACGCTGACGGGTTCAGAATCTCGATGAGAGGAACCATCCGCAACGGCTACGACTACATCTGGCCAGAGCGAAATGAAGACGGAAGTTACGATGAACCCACGCAAATCGTCACCGCGGACATTGAGACATGGACTTCAATCTACATCGACTCGCCATCGGCCGAAATCTACGGCATCTCTTGCGACGTCGACGAAAGAAGTTACTCGTGGGAAAACGAGGAATACTTAGTCATCTCCATGAACGGCACTTTCCACACGCCCGAACCGGCAACCCTCGCCCTCCTCGCTATCGGCGGCCTGACAATCCTTCGGCGACGCCGACAACGACAATAAAAAAGCTTTCCGCTAAAGGAGTAGCGCTATGGCAAAAGAGGAACGGAAAAGAAAGAGAGGACTTCGAGACCAGAGACGGAAAGAAGCACTTTCGATGGCGGCTGGAACAGGTCAAGAAGGGGATATGAAAGGACCTCCCCCTAAAGGACCGCCAAGGTTCACTCCCCAATACGGATTCAGGCAGTAGCATAACTCTACATAAGAAAAGGAGAGAAAGCTGCAAAACAACACAGGCTTAACCGCTGTATCTTACAGTGTTGTCCGTTTCGTAACAAGGGATACTACGTCTCATCTCACAACGGAGTCTATCATGAAGCTCTACGTACTAGTCGGCACCCAGAAAGTCGTCGGCATATCTACTCAAAAAAGACATGTCAACGCATTCCTCGGGGGGCTGGGCACAGAAGAAGCGGGTGGAATTATCCCCCTCGAGCTTGAATACAAAAAGAGAGGGCCCATCACAGCCACCTTCATCGGCCCCGAAATTCCGGAAGGATGGGAGATCGCAATGAGGCTAGCAAAAAGGCTAGCAAAGGGATACCTCCAGGAAAAAGAGCCTCTCGAAAGCCTGGGCGTTCCCATCCTGACGGGTGACAACTTAGACGCTATCGAGAGACACTTCATGTGCGTCGTAACCCCGCAGCCCGCCCCCACTAGCTAGGGCGTTCCAACAAGAAAGGAAATGCAATCGGCTAGCATTCGGATGAAGTAAACATGACCTCCAAAAGTGCCGTAGGTTCAAATCCTACAGGAGGTCTTACAAACCAACGGATAGGTTTGTTGCAGCAACGGTGACCAACACAATCAAACTGGGAACAGAAGGAGCTTGTTATGTTAAAAAAGCCTTTAAAAAACCGGCTCGTACGCATCGTGATAATTGCCCTTACCCTCATTGTATTAGGAGTGATTGCCATGTCGTACATCAACACAGAGAGGGTCCTTACCACGGGAGTCATTTTCGGAATTCTCATGATTCTGCAACTCGCCCTCATCTTCAAAGACTTGCAAGGAAGTAAAAACAAAAGCGTTATCCTGGGATTAATTCTCATGATGATTTATACAAGCTTCTTCATCATACTCACCGATATGGGGAAAAAGATGTACGCCCACGACAATCTGGTAAAGTCCAGGCAAAAGATTCACCTGTCGCAGCAAGTCTCCCCACCAGCAACAGCACCCTCAACAAACACTCCGAAGTAAACCCTCACAGCCAATGGCCCGAGCCCGGTTTCCATCCTCCTTTCCCGGACACTGTGAAGCGAGCACACAGATCGGGCCATTGGTTATTTTTAACGCCACCGCCACGAAAGTGACGAACGACTGGAGTGGCGTGATGTCTGTCCGGAATCCTGACTGGAAAGAATCCCCGCTTTCCATGAACCGAGTAGGCACAGTGTGAATTCCGCGCGCACTGCCGGACGGACATTATATTTCCAAACCGTACCAGTAGCTCAGTAGGTTAGAGCGTCGCTGTTTTCAAAGCGAAGGTCAAAGGTTCAAATCCTTTCTGGTGACTTGTTTCTCTGGGAACTTTTTTAGGAGACAGTTAAATTATGTCTCAGATAATTTACACTGAGTTAGTTCATTTGTCTCGGTGGT
>Ga0222639_1001366_pt1 | contig 10362 bp, 9 predicted proteins | sample AntAcemetagen185_FD_179863 | JGI IMG/M metagenome (GOLD analysis project Ga0222639, IMG submission 179863) | Saline water microbial communities from Ace Lake, Antarctica - #185 | ecosystem: Environmental > Aquatic > Non-marine Saline and Alkaline > Saline | place: Antarctica: Ace Lake | collected...
CTGATCGGAGAGAAGTTCCCCCGGTTCGGTGTGAATAAAAATCGGGAGATCGTACGGCTCATCTACGAGATCTCCAAAAGGGAAGATATCCCCTCCGAAGCTGTTCTGCCGGCGGATTGCCCGTTAGCTTTCGGTAGGCTGAAAGAGTATCTTCTGAAGAGACGATTCCCCGAGTCCAGCGCGGGTTCCGGTTCGTTACGTTCCTACCTCCCCGGGTTCTCGCTGGATCTTGAGAACTGTCTTCAACCCCGCCCCGGGCCCTTTCGGCCCCGGAGAATATTTGTTGAGGAGTCGGCCCGGAACTCCGACCTGGCCGGCGCCTTCAGAGCCGCCTTCCCCCGGGCGGAGTACTCTGAGATACCGACTCTCAAGCATTTCTTGGCCGGCCGTAAATATGGCGGTATCCCCGAGTATAATAAGCGAACCGAGACGGCCTTTATTGTCAGTGAAGAGTTTGACTTTTTTAAACGATGTCCCTGTACGCCCCGGGCCGTCCCCTGCGGTTATCATATCTTTAACCTGAGCTTCGGCTGTATCTATGAATGCGCTTATTGCTATCTCCAGGAGTACGCCAACGTACCCGGGATTATCTTCCCCGCCAACATCGAGAAATTCCTGGAACGGTTCGCCTCATACCGGAATCTGCCCTCCAGCCGGAGTTTCCAGAGAGGCCCCTTCCTCCGCCTGGGGACCGGGGAGTTCTCCGACTCTCTGATGCTGGATGACCTGACCGGTTATTCCATCCCCCTGGTGGAATTTTTCAGCCGGCAGGACGGGGTTATCTTCGAGTTCAAGACCAAGAGCGCGAATATCGAAAATCTTCTCAGGTTAGATCCGGCCGGGAAGATCGTTATCGCCTGGTCGCTGAATCCTCAAAAGATAATCGACGATAATGAATTATATACCGCGAACCTCTCCGAGCGGCTTGACGCCGCCCGCCGGGTCGCGGAAGCCGGGTACGGATTGGCTTTCCACTTTGATCCGGTCTTTTATTTCCGCGGCTGGGAGGATGAGTACCGGGGAGTGATCGAGAGCTTGTTCAGCCTGATCGACCCGGAGCGGATCGCCTGGATCAGCCTGGGGACGCTGCGGTTCAAGCCCTCGTTGAAGAAGATAATTGAATCCCGTTTCCCCGCGAATCAAATTCTCGACGCGGAAATGGTCCTGGGGTATGACAACAAACTGCGTTATCCGGCCCCCATCCGCTCCCGGATCTATCGCTTTCTGATCGATGAACTTGAAAAGCACCACCGCGCGCTCCCTCTCTATCTCTGCATGGAGGAACGATCCCTGTGGAGAGAGTTAAAACTCCCGTTCCCGTTTTGATTTAGCCATAATGATTGAGATTCAGAGATAACGAGTTGGCGCAACCGCCGCAATCTTGTAGTGCAGGACTTTAGTCCTACCTTCGTTGGGCAGGGCTGAAGCCCTGCACTATGAAATATATTGCAATTCCGAAGCAGCCCCGATAAATCGGGATGCAAGCACAAGTTAAAAGCAGCCAAGTAATGAAGATCAGCAACGCAGTCAGCGTGATAATACCGACCTATAATCGGAGTGCTCTGCTGGGCAATGCCATCGAATCAGTCCTCTCCCAGACCTTCCGCGATTTCATCCTGATCGTGGTGGATGACGGATCTACCGACGATACCGGCGCTCTGGCAGGGAGTTTCGGAGACAGGGTTATTTATATCAGGCAGGATAATCAGGGAGCGTCCTCCGCCCGGAACCGGGGGATTGAAGCCACCCGGGCGCCCCTGATCGCGTTTCTCGACTCTGATGACCGGTGGCACAGGGATAAGTTGCGGCGGCAGGTTGAGGCGATGGAAGATGGACCCCGTTATCTCATCTCCCATACCCAGGAAATCTGGTATAGAAACGGAGAGGTTTTAAATCAAAAGAAGAAACATGAAAAGCTCCGGGGGGAAATATTTGAAAGATCACTTTCCATGTGCATGGTGAGCATGTCCACGGTAATGGTTCGACGGGAGTTATTCGAGCGGATCGGCTTCTTTGATGAGGCTCTCCCCTGTTGCGAAGATTACGACTTCTGGCTCCGGGCCTCCGTCCGCCATCCCTTCCTGCTGGTCGATGAGCCGTTGACCTTCAAGGAGGGGGGGAGGGAGGACCAGGTCTCCGCGATCTATCGGATCGGGATGGACAGGTTCCGGATCCGGTCGATCATCAATCTATTAAAGAAAGAGATATTAACCGGGGAGCAGAGAGATCTGGCGGTGGCGGAACTGGAAAGAAAATGCCGGATCTACGGGAACGGCTGTATCAAGTGGGGGAGAGAGGAGGAGGGGAGGTATTATCTGGCCATTCCCGAAAGCATGCCGGTCCGGGGCGGATAGTTTCTTCCGCTGCCGATTCAGTGCTTTTTATGTAGTTCCTTCAGTTCAGTGAAGATCTCGTTTAATCTCCATTCCATCGCCGAGAGAATCCAGAACTGAAAATGTTCGACCTTGCTCTGTTTATGGATCATCCAGATAATTTTCATCGAGATCATCAACACCCCCAGGTCTACCAGGAGCAGAGGAGGAAGTGGAATAGGGGCCCCGGTCGCATGTCTGAGTATGTCCAACAAAAAGATGATGGCAATCATGACGATGAAAGTGGCGTTGATAATTTTATCGCGTTTGGCGAGTTGCTTTCCTCCGATCTTACCGACCAGTTGACGGATCTTCTCCTTCTCCTGACGGAATTGATCCAGTTCTTCTTCCAGTGTCTTGGTATCTATATCAGTCATCTTTTCCCCCGCTTAAGATTTTTCTTTGAAAACTTAATTATAGAGCCGCGCAAGAGAAATAACCAAGAAATATTTCTTGGTTATCTGTATAATCTAATGTATAATATAAAAACTTAAAGTCTCTTTAACCCTGTACTATATTCTCTATATCGCGCCGCAAGCGCCGATCTGCTCCTGAGAGAGCGATAAGATGAAAGCGGAAAAACCGGTCGAATGGCTGAAAAATACCCGGGGTCCGGCCTCTTGCTCCCGGGAGAAAGTAGGGGAGATTATTCCTCCGGGTATCTCCCGCCGGACCAGGGAGCTCCACCGGCAGCTCCTGGGTTACCGGATGAGCCCCTTGAAAGGGCTGGATAGACTCTCGGCCCTGCTGGGGCTGGGGAACATCTGGGTTAAGGACGAGTCCCAGCGATTGACTCTCAATTCATTTAAGGTCCTGGGAGGGACCTTCGCGATCTACAATTATCTCAAACAGCGGCTGGGCATTGAGGGGGAGGATCTCCCTTTTTCAGAGTTAACGTCACCCGGGACGGCCCGGAAGCTGGGAGATCTTACCTTCGCCGCCGCGACCGACGGCAACCATGGACGCGGTGTCGCCTGGGCCGCCGGTCGACTCGGGAGACCGGCGGTCATCTACGTGCATCAAGAGACCTCCCCGTCCCGGATCCGCGCTATCGAGGCTTCCGGGGCCCGGGTCGTTGTCGTCGATGGCACCTATGATGACGCCGTTCGCCGGATCAGGGAAGACGCGCTGAAAAATGACTGGCAGATCATAGAGGACACCTCCTGGGAAGGCTATGAGGAGATCCCGATCTGGGTGATGCAGGGTTATACCACCATGTTCGGGGAGATTCAGGAACAGCTGAGCGCTCAGGGTTTTATCAAGCCTACTCACATATTCGTGCAGGCCGGGGTCGGATCACTGGCGGCGGCCACCATAGGATATTACAGGGGCCTCTTCGGCCCGGAAGCTCCGGTTTCGATTGTGACCGAGCCGGACCGGGCGGCCGGTATCTTCGAATCCGCCCGGATCGGGGACGGCAGGCCCCATCCCTTCGGGGGTAATCTTGATACGATCATGGCGGGCCTGGCCTGTGGGGAACCTAACCCGATCGCGTGGGAGATTCTTCGTGACTGCGCCGATTATTTTATCACCTGCCCCGATTACGTGGCGGCTAAGGGGATGAGGGTCTATGGCGTTCCAATGGAGGGGGACCCCTTCATCGTCTCCGGGGAGTCGGGCGCGGTCACCCTGGGCGCGCTGATGTTCATCATGCAGCATCCCCAATGCGGAAAGTTGAAGAAGGAACTGAATCTAGGGCCGCGTTCTCAAGTCCTCCTTATCAATACGGAGGGCAATACCGATCCCTTTCACTTTCGCCGGGTGGTCTGGGAGGGTTCCGATCCCGTTCCTTTTGAGTATCGATCAATCTAAACTTTAAACCGGGGATATTTTTCCCAAGATTATAAGGAGGGAGAGCTGAAAAAGTTGGTATCGTTCAAATGTTGACGCCTGAGACTATTTTGACGCTTTGGACCCAGATGTTGAGATAGCCATGAATGCCCATCTTCTTAAGCCAATATTGTTTCCAGAGGTCTGGTCTATACTTCTTAATCATGATCATTTTCGAAAGTTTGGTGGCAACCAGATCGGACCAGCCCCAGGCGATTCGCTTCAAGCGACGAGCCAGCTCTCGGAAGAGTCTCTCGAGTCGAGAAGTTGTTTTCGGAGCAATGATACCGGTGGCCAACCACATTTCGATCTGATGGTACAGACCTCTAACAAGATTCCTCAAATACTCGACCGCATGAGGACAGTTCTTCACCTTAAGGATTTCTATCAGAGAGTCCATGTCCTTTTTGGCATCTCGGTATTTCTTGCGAACGACTTCAATGGCCTCGGGGCTCAATTGATCGTAATCGCCTTCGGGGATTTCTACGGCAACGATCTTCGCCAATTGTTTCTGATACTGCCGACTGCTTTTCTTGCCGTGGTCATCTTCCCACATCGCGTGGTAAAGACCTCGAGGAGCATGCCAGGTACAGCGTTGGGGGGCTCTCACCACCCCGGCCAGAAAGTTCTCCAGGCCCGGCTCTCCGTCATACAAAAGCAGTGGCGGTTGCTGTGGATCGAATTTGATTCGGCCCCTGGTTTGCCGATCAATCTCCTCCCAGGAAGTGTCGACCCAACTGCCTATTGGTTCCAGGTATCCCGAGGCCGTTATGCCCACCAATACGCGCAGTTCTCCCTTTTTTCCGCCTTTTTTCTTCAGTCCCGAGCCATCGGCCATAACAGCCCGGTAGTGGTCCAGTTTCAGATCTTTGGCAAGCAATTTATCAATATCGCTGCCCGCCACAAAATTATGAACTCCACCCAACGATATATCCAGCGAATGGCCGTCAATCAATCGCCGATAGTTCGTGTCAATGACCGCATCGATCACAGCTTTCTCCAACACATCCTCATGACCCATGTATGGTTCGATTTTCAAGGCATCGAGCAGAGGACAAAACTGCTTGCCGCAGTCGAGACATTCAACTACCTGCAACCGGATCCGCATCGTTCCGTACTTGCCCTTGATGCACCGATGATGGCTTCGAAAGCCCTTCCGCTTCACTCGGCGGCAAGGACAAAGAACTCCCGGCTGTCCTTTGACCTCGTGCCTGCCCAACCCCACTTGCTCTTGGCTGCTGTGCCCCGGCAGCAATCGCTCTACCACTTCACGCTGGTATGCTTCCGTCAACTGCTCCGTAACCTGTATCAGAATCTCCGACGACAGCTCATCTACCCGATAAGCCAGCTCATTCAAATTCAATTTTCCAACTTTCCAGTTGAAACCCAGCTCAATTTGTACTTTCATATACTTGTCCGCTCCTTTTTGATCTCCTCGATCAGTTGTTTTGACAAAAAACAACTTAAGGAGCGGACACTTTTTTGTCAAGCAGGCGTCAACTTTTGAACGTTACCAAAAAGTTATGGATTTTGGCGCTCCGCGCGTCGTGGATTGTTATTACTTCTTTTTTATTTTTATTGATAATCCCCGCCGCGCCCGGCTGGAACTGGGTGCAGGATATGAATGCCCCCGACTTGCTCTGGGGCGTGGACGGATGCGATCCTCTCCATGCTTGGGCGGGCGGAAACTCGGGCCTTATCTATGCCTACGATTCTGGCGCCTGGAGCCTCCAGACCACTGTGACCGGACGATCATTCCGCTCTTTTTATGCCGCGGACCCCGACCATGTCTGGGCCGGGAGTGACAGCGGTTATATCTTCTTCTTTGACGGCGCGAACTGGATGGAGCAGACCAGGTTAATCTCCTGGACCGGTACCGTAAACGGCCTCTCCGGGCTTGGGTCTGATAATGTCTGGGCCGTTACCGCTAGGCAAGGCTCCCCGCCATTGCGGGGTCCGCCTCCGGTGGAAAAGCCCTGCACCATGACATTTATTTAAATTCCAAAGCACGAAAGGGAGGATATAAAGACGAGAAAGTTTATGATTGGTTTAGTTGTAGTATTTGGCTTAAATTACGGAATTGCCGCCCAAGCCGCCGATTTTGACGGGGATGGTACTAATAACATTGGGATATTTCGGTGGTTTTACCGATGAGCCTTTGATCGGGGTGGAAGGTGGTGGAGGAGCAACTTTTTGGACTCAGACCGGAAGCGACATCTATTTTAATGGAAGGGTCGGCGTCGGTACGGGAAGCCCCTCGAGCGAGCTGGATGTCAACGGTGTGATCACGGCCACGGGGGGGGCCTCCACCGGTTGGAACACCGCCTACAGCGAGCGGCGGCAATGGGATGGCGGTTCCATCAATCTCAATTCATCAACCGGGAGGACATCATTGGGTCTGGGGACCGGCGACAGCCCAACCTTTACCGACCTGGAGTTAACCGGGAATCTGGAACTGCCGGCAACGACATCCAGCGCGGGGATCATAAAATTAGGGGGCTACAATTTTATTCACAATTACGGGAACTGCAACACATTTATCGGCGAAAATGCCGGCAATCTGACCATGACCGGCTCCTATAACTCAGCACTGGGTTATTATGCCCTTTATTCCAACACCACCGGCTACAGAAACTCAGCTATGGGTTTTTATGCCCTTTGTTCCGACACCACCGGCAACGATAACTTAGCTATGGGTTATTGTGCCCTTGATTCCAACACCACCGGTAACAATAACTCAGCTATGGGTAACTACGCCCTTTATTCCAACATCGCCGGCTTCGATAACTTAGCCCTAGGTAAGTTTACCCTTTATAAAAACACCACCGGCAACTATAACTTAGCCCTGGGTGATTCTGCCCTTTATTCCAACACCACCGGCAACTATAACTCAGCCCTGGGTGATTATGCCCTTTATTCCAACACCACCGGTGGGGAAAATATAGCTCTTGGTGTTCATGCGGGATACAGCAATCAGACCGGGTCCGGTAATGTATTTCTGGGTAATAATGCTGGCCGTTATGAGATGGGCTCGAATAAACTCTACATCGACAATTCAGATACCTCTGCGCCTTTGATCTGGGGTAATTTCAGCACTAGTAGAGTGGGAATTAACTGTATAGCCAGCGCGAATACCTTGGAAGTGGAAGGAAGCGCCTCCAAAACCGTGGCCGGTGATTGGCTGGCCAACTCGGATCGCCGGATCAAGACCGATATCCGGGATGTTGATAATGCTCTTGAGATGGTGATGAAACTTAGGCCGGTCAAGTTCAAATACACCAGGGATTATCGGGAAAGCCATCGCTCGGTCGAAGATCATGATTACTATAACTTCATCGCCCAGGAATACCGTGATGTATTTCCGCAGGCGGTCAAAGGCAGCGGCGAATATCTGAAAGGAGACTCGGAAGAGATTTTACAGATCGACACCCATAACGTGAAAGTGGTGGCGATCAAAGCCATCCAGGAGCAGCAGGATGAGATCAAAGAGTTGAAAAAAAGGATTGAAGCTCTGGAGAATGCCCTGGGAAAAATTTAGTGAACCCACGCCCCCGGTGAGTTTATCTCACCGGAGCGGAAGTTCAAAAGCTACTCCGGCATTCTATGCCATCGACGACGGTCACATCCTGGTTACGAAAGTCAGATTATTTTTTACGACCCGGCCGACTTCCCGGAATCAATCGATACCTTGAAAGAAATATCCCTGAAACACGGTTTTGATGGTATAACTTCCCTGTGCCGTGACTCGGCGGGGCGGTTCGAATTACTTTGTTTCCCTGCCTCTAACCTCCCCGAAAAACACTGATCTCATGTTTATTATTGTTAGGGTGTGAAATACAATGTATATTTCTTAAATCTTGAGTTTGTTGAGTTCGGTTAAATTCCAACAGGAGGAATGTTATGAAGTTGATAGGTTGTCTGATGGGAGCGGTGATCTTTTTTTTGGCTGGCGGCATTCTTCTCTCCGCCGATGCCCCGGAGCCGCAGCCGGAGAAAATCAGCCATATCCAGCTCTCTCTTTTTCCCCCCATCCAGCTGGCGAGCGTCGATACCACCATAAAAGGCTTCCGTCTGGGTGTCTTTACCATGAACCGGAAGATGGAGGGGCTGGATATCGGTCTGCTCAACTGGACCACCCAGGACCTCACCGCCCTGGAGTGGGGCCTGGCCAATGTTGTGGGGGGTGACGCGGCCGGCGTGCAGTTCTCTTTTGTCAATATTGACTGCGGAGATATGGTCGGCTGGGACGCGGCGGTCTGCAATGTTACCCTGAAAGATTTTGTCGGGTTTCAGAGCGCGACGGTCAATGTCACCGGCAAGAGCACTGTCGGGGTGCAGTTCAGCGCTGTCAACTACTCCAGCGAGATGACCGGCCTCCAGCTGGGGCTGCTCAATATCACCGGAAAACTCGCCGGTATTCAGCTGGGAGTGATTAATATCGCCAGCAACGGCTTTCTCCCGGTCTTCCCGATAATCAACGCCGCTTTTTAGCCTGTAGAGATTGGCCTGAATCTCCATGCGATACAACAGGGTATGTGACGAGGATGACTGGGACGACCCCGCCCTCCAGCAGATTATGATCGGGGAGCTTCATCTTCCTCCCGATATCGGCGAGAAGAGGGAGAGAAAGCACTGGGAGTGGGCCCTGGGTTTCCACGCCCTGAAAAATTACGGTTTTCTGAATCGGGATTACCGGGCCCTGGGGGTGGGAAGCGGCCACGAAGCGATCATGTACGCACTTGCCAATCACATGGGGCTCGTCGTGGCGACCGATCTTTATGGGGCTACACCGTTCAGCGATATGGAGGCGGATCGGATCGTCCTGAGCGACCCGGCCGCGTTCTGTGATTTTCCGTATGACCGGGAGAGGTTGCAGGTCAAAAGAATGGACGCCTCACGCATCGATTATCCGGATGGATACTTTGATGCCATCTTCAGCTTCTCTTCGATCGAACACTTCGGAGACGACGAAAGGGTGGTCCGGGCCATGCGGGAGGCGCACCGGGTGCTGAGAGAAGGGGGGATTTATGTTCTCAGCGTGGACTATATTTTTAAAAGCCCGTGGCCCCGTCTTTCCCGGCGTCTGCGCTGGAGTCAGGCCGGGGAGTTTTTTGACCGGAACGATGTCTCCCGTCTCTTGATCCGGTCCGCCGGCTTCAAGACAAGGGAGGAGATACTCTTTGATGTCCCGGACGGGAAGATCGGCAATATTTTTGATGTTATCACCCGAGAGAGCTCAACGGACCGGATCCACCCGCATATCTATCTCTCCTGTCCGCGGACCGTTAGAAAAAGACTGTTTTTAGGGAACTATCTCTTCTCCAGTCTCTTTCTTGTCCTTTTCAAGGAGTAAGTTCATAGCCCAACTTTCGGAGAATAAAAATGGCGAAATACATCATCCTCGTCGAGGGTAATATCTGCGCGGGAAAGACCACACTTGTAAATTACATCAACGAACACCGGAGTCAGTTCGAGGAGTTCCTGGGGGAAGGGGAGGAGTTCAGGACGATCGTCGAGTTCATCGACCACTCCTGGCTTCAGCTGTTTTACCGGGATCGTCTGAAATATACTTCCTGGTTTGAAAAGAGCTGTTTGATCGGCCGCATCGGGCGGCACTTTGTCGCGAAAGCGCATAAAGGTATTGTCTTCTTCGATCGGGGCATGCTCGGCGGCGCGTCGACCTTCTGCCGGAACTCCTTTGAGGAGGGGTTTCTTCGATATAACCAATGGATGGAGTACCAGCAGATGCTGAGAAGCGGCCTCGACGACCTCGACCGTACCGCGCAGGGGGAGTGGCTCGAACAGCTCCTAATCTACCTGAAAGTCGATGACGTGGAGGTGCTTCAGAGAAGAAACCGGATCCGGGATACCGAAGGTGAAGATATCCCGGCCGGGTATCTTGCCCGGATCGGTGATTTATACGAGAGGTTCATCGTTAATATAGAAGAAATATATAACGACTACGGGCTCAAGCCGCCCCGCGTGCTGACAGTGGATGCCTCGGTTGACTTCCTCCAGGATGAATCCCATCTCACTTCCATGTTGGCTGAGATTACGGGCAGTATGAGGGGAAGCCCGGAGTAAGTTAATATTTTAAGACCGCCGCCCCTCGAAGAAATGGCGGGAGCTGATCAGGAAAGTATGGGAGGCGGATCCTCTC
>Ga0222639_1001372_pt1 | contig 10346 bp, 7 predicted proteins | sample AntAcemetagen185_FD_179863 | JGI IMG/M metagenome (GOLD analysis project Ga0222639, IMG submission 179863) | Saline water microbial communities from Ace Lake, Antarctica - #185 | ecosystem: Environmental > Aquatic > Non-marine Saline and Alkaline > Saline | place: Antarctica: Ace Lake | collected...
AGAGGCATTAACAAGCGATGACATTGTTCAGAAAGTCCTGGATACTATTCCGGTGCCCTAAGAAAAAGATGAACGTCGAACATCGAACATCGAACGTCCAGGTAAGCGAAGACTCCGACATCGAATAACAAATAAACATCAACTTTAGGCATTTTAGGCACTTTAGCTCATTTTAGGCACTTCTCCGGTTTATCCGGGTTGGTTACAGAAAGGAAAAGCGAATGGACACCCACATAAGCAGCGAAATCCTCAAAAAAGTCCGTCAGGTTGAGATAAAGACGAACCGTCTGGTAGATGACACCCTTGCGGGGCATTACCACTCTGTCTTCAAGGGGCGCGGCATGGACTTCGATGAGGTAAGGGAATACGTTCCAGGCGATGATTTGAGGTCTATCGACTGGAACGTAACCGCACGCACAGGACGAACCTATGTAAAGAAATTCACAGAAGAACGAGAGCTGACCATTATGCTCATCATCGACGTCAGCGCCTCGGGTGAATTTGGCTCCTCCACCCAGAGCAAACGGGAGATGATGGCCGAATTGGGAAGCGTACTCGCATTTTCAGCGGTTCGCAATAATGACAAGGTGGGATTGATCTTGTTCACTGATGAGACCGAGCTATACATCCCCCCTGGCAAGGGGCGGACCCATATCCTTCGGGTGATCAGGGAGATCCTTTTTTTTCAGCCCGAGGGCACACGCACAGATCTAACTGCGGCTATGGATTTCACAAATCAGGTGATTAAGAGACGGGCAGTGGCTTTTCTCATATCTGATTTCTGTCTCCCGGGGGACTTTGAAGATTCCCTTCAAGACCTCAGGCCAAAACTGCAGATAACAAACCGGCACCACGATCTGGTGGCAGTATCAATAAATGACCCGCGGGAAAGGGAGCTGCCCAATATAGGGCTCTTGACCATTGAAGATTCCGAGACAGGCGAGCAGGTCGAGTTGGATACTGCCAATGACGAAATCAGAAATGGCTTTACAGTGCTGGCCGATAAACACCGCAGCGAACTGAGGCGGTCGATCCGATCATCTGGGGTAGACCTGTTAGAACTCTCCACTGACAAGGCCTACGTGCCTGAATTGCTCAATTTTTTCAGTTCGAGAGAAAGGAGAAGAAACTGATGAAACGCTATATCCAAGCCGGTATTGCCCTGATGGCACTGGTCTTTCTCATGACCGGAGCCGTGGTCTTAGCAGCAAATGGCCCCGCATCAACCTCCGGCAATACGCCAAACCCTGTCATGCCGCAACCGACAAAATCACAGCCCGCGCAGTTACAGCCTTCACCTCCGACCGCAGTTCCAACATCCATGGCTGATGATATCCGTGACATACGGGGGCCCTTACACATACCTGATCCCCTTCTCTATCTCTATTTAGCCGTAGGGGGCTGTCTGTTTCTGATTGGTGCAGCAACAGCGTGGAGATGGCTTCGCAGGCGAAAGGTGTTACGGGCGAAACTTGCCTTTGAGATCGCATTTGAGCAATTAAAGCGGGCAAAGACCTTGATGAAGCCTGAAATGGGGGATGAATTCTCGGTAGCGGTCTCCAATGCAATCCGCACCTATATTGAAAGCCGCTTTGACCTGCGCGTTACCCGTCACACAACAGAAGAATTCATGGCCCGGATTGCAGCCGAACCTTCCGGAGACCTATGCGAGTATGCCGGTCTTTTGCATAACTTTTTAGAGTACTGCGACTTGGCCAAATTCGCACGCTACATGCTTGGTTCGGACCAGATGGAGGAAATGCACCGGAGCGCCTGGGAATTTGTCGACAAGACAAGGCCCCGTCCGGAAGAAAAGACCGCTGAGCAAGAGTTAGGAAGGAGCGGGGAAGAGATCACAGTAACAGCTCAGCCCAAAATTTTGGCTCTGATCAGTTCCCTGAGGGCAAAGGGCCTGAGTCTAATTCCCAAAAAAACGATGGCACCTGTTGGCCTGAATAGCAGCAGCGCCGTCGTAACAGGAGGTAGATAATGTTCTATTTTAACCATCCCGAAATTCTGTGGCTGCTCCTATTGATCCCGCCTCTCGCTTTTCTGAAGGGGAGGAAAGGTATGGCCACGGCAGTACGTTACTCCACGGCCCAGACCGCCAAGGCCTTAGCCGGGGCGCGTAAATCAAAGGTCGGGAAATGCCTGGCCACACTGCGAATGTTGGCCTTAGGGCTCCTCATAATCGCCTTGGCCCGGCCACAGATCGTGCACGGGACATCCGAGGTGGAGGCCAGCGGGATCGACATCCTCTTAGGGGTAGATGTCTCCGGCTCAATGGAGGCTCTGGACTTTACCATCAAAGGAAAACCTGCAAACAGGGTCGACGTGGTCAAGAAGGTTGTCTCGAAATTCATCGAAGAACGTCCCAACGATCGGATCGGTTTAGTGGCCTTTGCAGGCAGACCCTATATGGTCAGTCCCCTGACCCTGGATCACAACTGGCTCCAGCAGAGACTGGAAACCGTTAAGACAGGTATGGTGGAAGACGGAACCGCAATCGGTTCTGCCATAGCCTCCGGTGTCAACCGGTTGAGGGACCAGAAGGCCAAATCAAAAATCGTCATCCTCTTGACGGACGGGATGAACAACGCGGGGAAGATTTCACCCCTGACCGCTGCAGAGGCTGCTGAGGCATTGGGAATAAAGGTCTATACCATAGGCGCCGGTTCCCGTGGTGAGGTGCCGGTCCCTGTAACTGACCAACTCGGCAACCGAAGACTGGTCAGGGCCAGGGTTGATATTGACGAAGATACCCTGAAAAAGGTAGCCCGGATGACAAACGCCCATTATTTTCGTGCCACAGACACTGACTCGCTCAATAAAATCTATAGCGAAATCAATAAATTAGAAAAAACCACAAGAAAAATAAAGAAGTTCGAACATAGAAACGAGATGTTTCTCTGGGCCGCATTGCCTGCGTTGCTCTTATTGGCCTTTGAGTTGATCTTAGGGCAGACGCGATTTCGCAGGTTACCGTAAAAACGCATTTTGACAGGATTAACAGGATCAACCGGATTGAAGCCAGGCTTTTAACTAAGAATCCTTTCAATCCTGTTAATCCTGTCAGAAAACTCTAAAAAGGAAAGGATAAGAAAATGCAATTCGCACATTCAATCTATTTGATCGCAGGATTGGCCACCTGCACGATCTTGGGCTTTGGGTTTTACCATTTTCAAAAAAAAGGTCAGGCCGCATTGCAGAAATTTGCAGCCGGGCATCTCTTGGAGAAGCTCACGGAAAGCGTATCTCCCGGCCTAAGGATGACCAAGCGGATCATGCTCATCATAGCGGTTGCTTCCATCTTTGTGGCCCTGGCCCAGCCGCAGGTGGGCTTTCAGTGGAAAGAGGTCAAGCGGAAGGGGATAGACATCCTCATGGCAGTGGACACATCTAAAAGTATGTTGGCCAATGATGTCAAACCGAACAGGTTAGAGCGAAGCAAACTCGGTATCATGGACTTTGTTTCCAAGCTTGAGGGAGACCGTGTTGGTCTTGTCCCTTTTGCGGGGACTGCCTTTTTGATGTGTCCCCTGACCTTGGATTACGATGCCTTCAGGCAATCGCTCCATGCCTTGGATACTGGTATCATACCCCAGGGGGGGACTGACATAGCGAGTGCGATCCATGAAGCGGAATTCGCCTTTTCAAACGATGCCAATCACAAGATATTGGTCCTCGTTACTGATGGTGAAGACCTCGAAGGGGAGGCTCTGAACGCTGCGAGGGAGGCTGCTCAAAAAGGGCTGACCATATACACTGTTGGTGTGGGCACACCGGCCGGGGAACTCATCCCTCTTAAAAGGAGAGGAAAAGGCTCTTTTGTAAAAGATGATCAGGGCCAATTTATAAAGTCGCGTTTAGATGAAAAGATGCTTCAGAATATAGCAGAGACCACAGGCGGCCAGTATGAACCCCTGGGCCGGCAGGCCGAAGGCCTGGATGCCATTTATAAACAGAAGCTCAGCCTCGTCCCAAAGCATGAATTATCAGAGAGGATGAAAAGGGTCCCCATTGATCGTTTCGAGTGGCCACTTCTCTTAGCCATTATTCTCCTTGTGGTTGAATTTGCAATTTCAGACCGCAAGCCGCGGCGCAAAAGAGTCCCCGTAATCCCCGCTGAAGGCGGGGCTGACAGACGTCTCCTGAAGGGCACGAAGGGAGTTCAGACAGCCTCTCTTGCTCTCGCAGTAATGGCCTTCCTGCTTGTATCGCAAAACGCCTATGCCTCTCCCCGAAGCGCGGAAAAGGCCTACAACAGGGGAGAGTATTCTTTGGCTCAAAAGGAGTACGAAGCAGCGGCAAAAAAGGCCCCTGACAAGCCTCAACTGCAATTCAACCTCGGGGCGGCAGCATATAAGGAGAAAAAATATAAGGAGGCACTATCCGCCTTTCAGACTGCAATGAAAGTCCAGGAAGTCCCCCTTCAAAACAAGGCTTATTACAACATGGGCAATACCTTGTACAGGCAGGGACAGGAGACAGAGAAATCCAAACCCCAGGATACTATCAAACACTGGGAAGAATCGATCAAGGCCTATGAAGGGGCACTGAAACTCGACCCGGATGATAAGGACGCGCGATTCAATCAGGATTACGTGAAGAAAAAATTAGAAGCCCTTAAGAAGAAACAAAAGCAAAACAATAAAAGTTGTAAGGCCAACAACAAAAAGAAGGATAACGACCAAAAGAAAAATAAGAACAAGAACCAGGATAATAAACAGTCAAAGAACCAGAACAAAAGCAAAGGTCAGAAAGGGCAGAATAAACCACAGGGAGAACAAAAAAACGATCAGCAGAAAAACAAGGATCAGCAAAAGAATAAAAATCAGGAAAAAGCAAAATCAAAACCTGATAAGAAGGGACAGGAAAAGGGCGATAAGAACAGTGCCCAGGCAAACGCCAAAGAGAGCAAGAAAAACAAACAGGATCGTCCTGATGCAGGGTCTGAAACGGGAAAGACAAAGCAGATGAAATCAAAGGAAAAGGCACAAAAATCCTCCGCCAAGATGGCCGAGAGACGTCGAAGACCCGGCCAGATGACAAAGGAACAGGCACAAAACCTGCTCGATTCCCTTAAAGGAGAAGAAAAAGCCACACCCATGGTTGCCGCAAGCAGAGGCAAGGGGAAGGGACATAAGGAAAAGAAAAGGAGGGACTGGTGATGAAAAATCCTAAGGTCGGGCTAACTAAAACCATTGAATGGAACAGGATCATGATTGCAGGAACATGCTTCCTAATTGTTGCCTGTGCCTTCATTATTTTTGCCGGAATCGCCCAGGGCAAAGGCCCTGCCGGAGATATCTCTGCGCGGTTGGAACCGCAGCGGATTACACTTGGGGAGGCTGCAATCTTAGCGGTCAATATCTCAGGTGAGCAAACCGGGCCCCCATCTATCTCTCCGGTTGATGGGCTTCGATTTTTCCCCATGGGACAGAGCAGCCAGTATCAGTCTATCAACGGCAAGATATCTTCAACCGTATCATACCTTTATCAGGTGCAGGCAGAAGACTCAGGTAATTATACCATACCCCCGGTCAGGGCAAATATAAATGGTCAGATCAAAGAAACCAAACCGATCGACCTCCGAGTGTCAGGACCAGGCCGCAGCAAAAGTTCCAAAGCGACATCCCTGCTCCCGCCTGATCTTAAGGTTGATAGACAGACCGGGACTTCAAACCATAGCCCGGGCGAAGAGAACCAGATCGCATTTCTCCGGGTCACGCCATCGAAATACCGGTCTTACGTGGGTGAATTGGTGCCAATAGAAATCAAGGCATTTTTCCGTCAGGGGCTCCAGGCTACCTTGAACTCACTTCCTCTATTCAGCAATAATGCCTTTGCCTGTCAGGGATTGAACAAAAAGCCGACGCAGACCGAAGAGATCATTGATGGTGTGCCCTATGCTGTGCTGACCTGGCAGACGGCCATGTCGGCAGTGAAGGAGGGCGAATACCCTCTTTCTGCGGAGTTAGACGCGATCCTGATCATTCCCCAGACGTCTCGCCGACGGCACCAGGTCTTTGGCAGCAGAATGTTCGATGACAATTTTTTTAATAATTTCTTCAACACCACAAGAGAAGAGGCTGTCAAACTGACGAGCAGCCGGCAGAAGATGCGGGTATTGCCCCTGCCAAAGGCGGGAAGACCTAAGAATTTCAGCGGTGCAGTGGGCCGGTTCAAGCTTTGGGCAAGCGCGAGCCTGAAGAGCTGTATGGTTGGGGACCCGATCACATTAAATATGACTGTAAAGGGAGATGGTAATTTTGACAGGGTATCGAGCCCCCTGCTCACCTCTCCTAAGGGATGGAAGACCTACACCCCGACTGCCTCCTTCAAACCTGCCGACAGTGCGGGCTACAAGGGAAAGAAGCGGTTTGAACAGGCTATTATTCCCTTAGAAGCATCCATTAAAAAGATCCCGCCGGTGGAGTTCAGCTATTTTAATACAAAGTCGGAAAAATATGTAACGCTACGAACAAAACCGATCAAAATAAAGATTACACCTGACTCCATACAGGCTAAGAAATCATCGTCTGAAGATGCTACCGAGAAAGCATCCCTTGCCGGGTCATCAGATTCTTCCGATTCGATTAAAACGCCCTCTGGCCTGGCGCCGATTCACGTGAGCTTAGGACCGGTTGTGAATAATCTTAGACCTGTTTTTGCCAACCCCTGGTTCATTGGGGCACAGGGCATACCTTTAAGCTTTCTCTTTGCAGGTCTTTTCTTAGGCAGGCGAAATCGGAGGCTGTCCAATGACCCCGCATTGGTGAAAAAAAAGTACGTTAAGCAGAAGGTCGGTAAATCCATCAAAGAGATGGACAGGGCCATAGCCGGCCACGATGTTCCCGGATTCTTCAATGCCTGCAGGACCTCGGCCCAGGAGCGGTTGGGCGAGGTTTGGTGTCAGACGCCGGAAAGCATTACCCTTGCCGAGGTGAAAGATCGCCTGAGCAAAAACGCGGCAGGGGTTCGGTATCTCTTTGAAAACGCAGATGCAGTCGCCTACTCTGGGCAAACCTTCAGCCAGGAGGAATTGAGACAGTGCAGGGACTTGGTGATAAAAGAGTTGAAGAATTTGAAAAGTATGGGGGGCCAAGGAAATGAATATAGCTAATATGAAAAATGTTAAGATCTTGAGTTTTACCATTATTGCGGGGATGATTGCCCTTTTGAGCTGCGTTTCACTAACGAGCGCCTCGGCAGAGCAGGATAACGACCAATTTGCCCTTGGTAATGAGGCCTATGCAGAGGGAAAGTATGATAAGGCCCTCTCCTATTATAAGGGGGTGCTGGAACAGGAAGGGTATTCCGCCTCACTCCTCTACAACATGGCAAACGCCTATTACCAAAAAAAAGACGTTGGACAGGCTATTTTACACTATGAGCGGGCCCTCTATCTCGACCCGGGGAACGCCGACATTCAGGCTAATCTCGGCCTGGCCCGCAGGGATTCCGGGTTGATTTCCAGGCCAGCGCCTGACTGGCAGCGGTTTTTTGACCTGCTCAACCTGAACTGGTGGGGCATACTCGCAAGTGGGGCCTTTGGCGCGTTCTCCTTGATCTACCTTTTAAGGGGAATTCGCCCTGGAATCCTAAAGGGAGCCCCCTTCAAGGTCCTGACCACTGTCTGCCTTCTCTGCTTTATGGCTGGAGGAACCGGTGCAGCCATGCAGTACAAGAACATAAATCGCGGAGTGGTTATTAAGGATAATGCCTCTCTCCTTGTCTCCCCCTTTGATTCAGCATCCAGTTCAGCATCCATAAAGGATGGAAAAATTGTGCGGATTGCAAAGACTTACAGGGGCTATCTGCTTGTAGAAGAGGTCAATGGCAAATCAGGATGGATAAAAAAGAACTCAGTAGAGCCGGTTGTCCCTTCAGGGAAACGTAGTTAACAAGATCTGAAGAAAGGAGAAATGATATGAAATCAAGAGAAATATTGAGGAGGTTCTTAACGGGAAAGATCGCTGTGGCACTCATTATTTTAGTGGCCGGATTTTTTGCCATCTCAACCCTTTATTCGGTTCCGGCCAGCCAGGCAACGTCAAAGAATCTTCGGGCCGCGCCGGAGAGCTTTACCGATCTGGCTGAAAGAAACAGCCCGGCCGTGGTCAACATAAGGGCGGAGAAGAATGGAAAGGGAGGTCCCAGCGTACATCGCCAATTCAAAAGAGGTCCTTTGCAAAAAGATGATCCTCTCCACGATTTCTTCGAGAAATTCTTTGGCGGACGGCCGCAAAAGGAATTCAAACAGAGAAGTCTCGGTTCCGGCTTTATTATTGACGAAGATGGTTATATCGTAACTAACAACCATGTTGTACAGGGCGCTGATAAGATTAAGGTGATCCTGAAGGACGGCCGGGAATTTGATGCTGAAATCAAAGGCCGTGACCCCAACACAGACCTGGCGCTCGTCAAGATAGAATCGGATAACGATCTCCCAACCATTGAGTTGGGGGACTCTGATATCCTCAAAGTCGGCGAATGGGTCCTGGCCATCGGTAATCCCTTTGGCTTGGAGCACACCGTCACAGCAGGGATCATCAGCGCCAAGGGGCGTGTCATTGGTTCAGGTCCATACGATGATTTTATCCAGACCGATGCCTCGATCAACCCCGGGAACAGCGGGGGACCCCTTATCAGCATGGAGGGGAAGGTGGTTGGTATTAACACCGCCATCATTGCCGGGGGACAGGGGATCGGATTCGCCATCCCTGTTAACCTGGCCAGGGGAATCATTAAACAGCTAAAGACCAAGGGCGAAGTTACCCGCGGCTGGTTAGGGGTAGGAATCCAGGATCTGACAAAGGAGTTGAAGGAATACTACGGAATGAAGGATGGGGAAGGTGTTTTAGTCACCCAGGTATTTCCTGATGACCCGGCGGCAGAGGCAGGTATAGAGCCCAAAGATATCATCTTGGAGGTTAATGGCCATAAGGTTAAAACCAGCAGGGAACTCAGTCGGATGATTGCAGAGGCCAGTGTAGGACAGAAGGTGGACATTGTCGTATTGCGAAAGGGAAACAAAAAGGAATTTAATATCAAACTTTCGAAAAGAAAAGATACGGAAATTGCTTCCAGAAACGATGAAATCCGCAAGAAAACCGAATTCGGTATTGCCGTCTCCAATCTGACACCTGAAATCGCCCGGCAGTTCAATTTAAAGGATGCCGAAGGGGTTGTTGTTGTTGGCGTTGAACCGGACAGCAAAGGTGAAAAGGCCGGGATACTCATTGGCGATATCATCAAAGAGATCAATCACGAAGACATAGATGATGCGGATGAGTACTCAAAGGAAATCGGAAAAGTCAAGTCCGGTGAAAACGTATACATGTACATCCTCAGGCCCAACAGAGGTTTTGTGGCAATAAAATTAATCAAATAAAAAAACCGGCGCAGGACACATCAGGCAGACTCCTTACCCCAATGCCCCCGTGTCCTGCGCCTCATCCTCCCCAAAGCCCTAAGCTCCACCCGCTCCGACCGACTCTTCTTAAGCCCTCTTCGCTTTGAGTCCAGGTGATTTGCGGCTTTCGACATATTGAGATTGACACTATATGCATATCAAGATACTTTTATGCGTCAACCATCACCCCTTTTAGGGGTGGTGGTTGACTAAAGGAATTTAAAGGATCGGAGAGACTATGAAGTTATACCGCAATTTCACTTCGCAAGAGGAAATCGATCTCGAATACAACATAGCGCTCAATGTGGCCGACAGGGAACGCTGGATTGAGTGGTATGCCCAGGAAAGTGCGAGGGTTCGAGACGAACTCGATTGTGTGCTGGATGTGCGCTTCGGCCCCACAGTGGACGAAACGATCGATGTCTTCCCCGCCAAAAAGCCCGGGGCACCGCTGCTGGTTTTCATCCACGGGGGGTACTGGTTTAGGTTCGGCAGTAAGGATTTCAGTCTCGTGGCCCGAGGGCTCGTGAGCCGGGACGTCACCGTTGTCGTGACAAATTATTCCCTTTGCCCCGGAGTCACCATAAATGAGATCACACGTCAAAACCGCGCGGTGATCGCCTGGTTGCATCTGGAGGGGCCAAATTTCAACGCAGATATTTCCCGCATATTTGTCGCCGGACATTCCGCGGGCGGCCAGCAGGTCGGCATGCTTTGTGAAACCGACTGGCAAAGTGAGTATGGGCTGCCCGCCGACATCATCAAAGGGGGAATTCCGATCAGCGGGGTATTTGATCTGCACCCTCTCCGCTATTCCTATCTGCAGCCAAAGCTATTGCTGACGCACGAGATCATTCTTCGTCAAAGCCCCTATCTCAACATCCCGCGCTCCGGCCCACCCCTCCTAATAACGTTCGGCGAAGACGAA
>Ga0222639_1001376_pt1 | contig 10339 bp, 7 predicted proteins | sample AntAcemetagen185_FD_179863 | JGI IMG/M metagenome (GOLD analysis project Ga0222639, IMG submission 179863) | Saline water microbial communities from Ace Lake, Antarctica - #185 | ecosystem: Environmental > Aquatic > Non-marine Saline and Alkaline > Saline | place: Antarctica: Ace Lake | collected...
ATTTATCATAGCATTCCTTAAAAAAGGCAACAAATTTATCTTCATTGAAGGGAGTCTCCGGCATCAGAATAATATGTGGTGGATCTGATTCTTTTTCTTTAAAGCCATATGGCGCAGCTGCCAACCATCCGGCCGAACGACCAATGGTCTGATAAATAACGAACTGGTCGACCTTTTGCATATCCTGGGTAAGACGGCCGCCCTGAAAGACAGATAGTGCCGTATAACGAGCCGCAGAAGGGAATCCGGGAGTATGATCGGTCAAAGGCAGGTCATTATCAACGGTCTTTGGACAACCCATTCCACACAGATTATATCCTTGTTCTTTGCAATATTTTTCTACTTCAAAAACGTTCAATTGTGTATCGTCGCCGCCAATTCCGAAAAAGTAGCGGATATTATATTTTTTAAATACTTCAAGAACCCGAGGTATATTCTCAGAATTTAGTTTAATTCGCGAAGATCCAAGAGCGGATCCCGGTGTTTGTTGAAGCAAATCGACCGGTGCATCGGTCAGATCGATAAAATCTTCTTCAAGTAAGCCTTTCATACCAAAATGGCATCCCCATACTTGCTCAATATTCTCTTCCTTGAGACATTGGGAAATAATACCGGCAAGACTCGAATTGATTACTGCGGTCGGTCCGCCTGTCTGTGCTACAACAGCAATTCCTTTCATGTTGCATTTGCTCCTTTATTTTAGACTTGATCATTTTCCTTAGACAGGATAACAGGATTTACCTGATGTCTTTCGACAGGATTACAGGATTTACAAGATATAGTTTATATCCTGTGATCCGATCATAAGCATGATCAAGGATTGTTATCAATTAACAAATATCTTCTTCTGTCATTTCGACCCCCGAAATGTCGGGGTGGAGAAATCTCAAAATCCTCACTATATGTTGAATGTTTGAGATCCCTCGACTACGCTCGGGATGACAATTCAATTTAAAACATACTTTTCAAGAGGTTTGCAACGAAGCGGTAGTACATATCCCCCACTTCTATGAAACCCGTTTCAAAATCTACGTGCTTGCGACCGGTTCCCCAGTCTACAAACCCACCAACCCAATGCGGTGCCAGATCAAATGCAAGTGCAGCAGTTTTTCCTGCACCCTTTTGTCCCACAACCAACAAAGGGATCTTTGTTTCGTCCACTTCAGTTCTTACTTTATCGTTTTCGGCGGCAATCAATATTTTTTTGCCACATAAAACACAATCAGCTTCTTCTTTTGCTTCAATATCGTTATAGCCGCCGATCACAGCGGGTCGTTTCCAATCAAGACCTTTGCAAACCGGATGGTATATATCCATCGGTAATACGGCAATTCCCTGATCGTAATTTCTGCGATCATCTTTTTCTTTTAACTTTACGGGTAAAATATCTTCCAAAGGAGAATTCTTATATTCTATGTTCAGCCCCGTAAATGATTCCCAGCCACCGATCATTAATAATGAACCGCCTTTTATTGTGAAATCGGCGATCTCTTCAAGTCGTTCGTCTTTGATCTGTTCACGGGGATAATCTGAAAGAATGATGAGGTCGTAATTAGAAATATTGATGTTTTGCGGAAATGGCAAAGCAGAGGGGATATAATCCATATCATATCCTTCCGCGTGAATAATAGCCGCAAGGTAGATTGCAGCCATATCAATATCATCATCACCACAAAACAGTATTTTTTTCCCTGAGTCTTGTGTAAATCTTCGTAATGCTAGGGGTTCCAATTATACTCCTAAAAAAAGCGTCCGTCAGCTGACGGACGCCCTAAACTATAAATGTCCTTAGAATAGATCCTTATAATTGTTCACCGAATACATCCTAAATTCAATTTCACGCAAGTATTCAATGGGTCCGCCGGCCTTAACGCCTTCGACCAAAGATGCGATCTGTTCTTGAGATTTGTACGCAAGAATTGCATTCAATTTTGTTTGGAATACTTCATCGGATGCTTCGATCTTTAGATTAGGTGCATCAGCGAAATCACAATAAACACCAAATTCATAAGCGACCGGTGGTGGAGTCGGTTCACCAAGTTCCGGCCAGATGTTACCACCTGCATGGAACATGGAGATTAGAACTTCCTGATAGACGATCTTATGATCAGGATGTAGATCTTCACCTGTTGGCAAGAATATACGAGTCGGTTTAACTTTACGGATATAGTAAGTAAAGGCATTTTGAAGTCCGGTATAACCTTCAATTGCAGGATCACCTGCTTTAGCTGCACGACGGCCGACAAAAGAAGTTGTATCACAATCAGGGAAATCGGCAAAAAAGAAATGATTTTCATCAAGACCCATGATCTTGAAAGAATCAATGGTTTCTTCCTGACGGATCTTACCAATGGTCTTTTCCTGTTCCATGTGGCAATATCCCATACCGCCATCAGTCGTTACCAAGGCGTATACATCAACACCGGCTTCGATGGCAGAACGCATCGTAATACCCGAACCCAGAACAATATCGTCATCGTGAGGACCGATGAATAACCATGTTTCTTTTTCTTTCCAATCCGGGAATAAACCTTTCAAATTATCAGTACTTTTTACGTCTTTTCCTGTGCGGCGCAAAAACTTCATGCGTGCTCCTTTTTGTTATAGATTTTCCTGTCCAATATCTGTTTAGTACAATTATTTATCAATCTTGTTAATTTGCATAAATTTTCAATCATTTTCAATTGATTTCTTCATTTTTTTGAATAGATGACAAGAAATTACTGAATTTTGCTAACTAGCTCACACTAAGACAGAAAGGGAGTAAAGAGTAGGGAGAAAGGAGTAAACAGTAAACAGTAAGCAGTGACCAGTAATCAGTAAGATATTGTCATCCTGAGCGTAGCATAGCGAAGTCGAAGGATCTCAAACTACCATTTCTATTAAAATGATAATTAAATCCTATGTTTATATAGTGATTGTTGAAATATTTGCTGAAAATATTTTAGGCTGTAGCAATAGACAGGCAGAAGCCGGAATCCAGAATAAAGAATAGCATAACACCTCCGTGTAAAGACGCGATTTATCGCGTCTCTTTCAAAAAGTCCTTTGACCGTAAATCATAATTGACTAATAACCAATCCCTTTCCTACCCAAATTCTGGTCACATAAACAGCTTGTAATTAGAATCATATTTTTTTAGTTTTTAAAGATTGAAATAATAATTTACGCGGGGGCGCATACAAATGTTACTAAAAGTGGTGTCAATAATATTAACTACACACATGATTACAGAAATAAGACTCACAAGTGAATATAACAAAGCATCAAATGTAGCAATAGAAAAATTGCTTGCTAAACAAAATAGAATGAACTATATTTCATCAACAGTACTCGCCACGCTACCCATTTGAACAGCGTCCCAGGGCGAGTCTTTTGCTTTATGGGATAATATATTCTACTAATACCAAACTGATAAAGCATTGATTTACAAAAAAATACCATTAACTATCGATGAACAAATTGTCCAGCTTGAAAAACGCGATTCCTTACCAGCGTAGCCTTTGTGAAGTTGCTTATAGCGTTTTCTTCCACAGGATCCTGTGGCAGCAATCATAATAGACGATAAAACCAATCCCTTCCCTACTCAACTTTTTGTTCACCTAAAACATCTTGTAATTACAATTATATTTTTTTAGTTTTCAATGTTTTAAATAAACGAATAAAAAATCTAAGAGATGAGTTTTTTGAATTGTAAAAGCAATATAAAAACAATACAGTTTATCCGTGGATATAGAGGAATAAACACAATGGATATATATGTACGTTACCAACCATATTAAAAACAGGGAAATGATCGTATTTAATCAAGAAAAATCATTCTTTGAGAATTTACAAATAGCAGATTCAGAGAGAGTACATTCTGAATTTATTTCGTGGTTCCTTTCTCCGAATTGTAAATCAATTAGTGAAACAGATAAATTTATTTTTATTGATAGGTTATTTAAGTTGAATGGAACTAATCAAATTATTAAATCAGGTACAGAGATTGATAATATTGATATTTTCATCGAGACTAATAACTGTGTTTTGATAATCGAAAATAAAATCAAGTCTTCACAACATTCAAATCAACTTTCGAGATATAAAGAGTTTGTTGAAATTAAATATTCAGAAAAACAGCATCGATTCATTTTTTTAACATTAGTCAAAGAACAAAATATTGACAATAGTTGGACACATGTTTCATATTATGATATTTTTCAAGAATTAAATAAGCTGGACTTGTTATCTAACAAGCATTCTACTTTTGTGAACGATTACATACTTTATCTAACTAGATTATTATCAGTACTAAATGATGTAGTCGCAAATCCATTAAAGTATACAAGTGTCTTTGAAAATGGTAGTTTGAAAAAAAGTGATAAACTACAGTTGAAATTCGAGAATGAAATGGAAGAGTTTATTGCAAAAAATCAACTTGAAACTATTTTTCAAAAAGCATTCTTAACAAAACTATTAGAAGATGAAAGAATAAAAAAATTAAATGGAATTTTAACAGATACTAGAGGAACGGCATTAATTGATTTTCCTTTAAAACGAGATATATCGATTGGAGGTAAGAGATTATATACAACATTTATCGAAATTCAAGGAGACAATATAAAATTTGCCTTTGCCATTCAAGAAAATTATCATGATTCCAATCGTGAGTGGATTTTGCCTATAATTAATATTTTCAAGATTTTTAAAACTCAGAATATTTCTGGATTTAGTAAAATTAATTCACCAAAGGCATTAGCTTATGTTTCAATATCAAAGAAAATGAAAAAGGCTTATTGGAATATGAGTTTTGATGAAATTATATCAATGATTATCAATGAAATTAGAATAGGTCATGAATTGACTGAAAAACTAATAAGAGAAATAGAAAATACGGCTGCTAACACGCGGTCATAAAACATTGGGGGCTAAGTGATTATTCAAACATTCTGTCACGCATCAAGTTCAGTGTATCTGGAAAGGAATGTAGCCCGCAATCGGCTACTATTCTTATACCAACCGTTGTGCAACACTATAATAGTAATTTTTGACGAAACAATAACCAAAAAAGATAATTTATATGAACGAAATTATTTGTCCACATTGTAAAAAAGTCTTTAAGGTCGATGAGGCTGGATTTGCTGATATTCTTAAGCAAGTTCGAGACCATCAATTCGAAGAAGAATTACAAAAGCGATTAAACCTTGCAGAAAGAGAAAAAGTTGATGCTATTAAACTTGCCGAGTTGAATCTTAAAAGTTCATTACAAGAAGAACTTACAAAAAAAGACAAAGAAATAATCGAACTGAAAGCCATGAACGAGCGTGAACTTTCTGAACAGTTAACTAAAAAAGAATTTGAGATTGCAGAAATGAAATCCAAAATTGATAATGCTGAGATTGATAAAAAACTCTCCGTAACTGAAGCTACCCAAAAAATCGAAAAAGAACGTGACAATCTTGCTAATAATCTAAAAAATAAAGAAACAGAAAAACAATTACTCGAAAAATCCATAAACGAAATATTTACTGGTAAACTAAAAATAAAAGACGAAACAATCAAAATGAAAGATGATGAAATTGTTCGTCTGAAAGACTTTAAGCTTAAACTCTCAACAAAAATGATTGGCGAAACACTTGAACTACATTGTGAAGCTGAGTTCAATAAACTTCGTGCAACAGCTTTTCAAACAGCATATTTTGAAAAAGATAATGATGCCAGATCAGGAAGTAAGGGTGACTATGTATACAGAGAAACTGATGAAACAGACAATGAAATCATTTCAATCATGTTTGAAATGAAGAATGAGGGTGATGAAACTGCAACAAAAAAGAAAAATGAGGACTTTTTTAAAGAACTAGATAAAGATCGAACAGAAAAAAAATGCGAGTATGCAGTTCTTGTTTCACTTTTGGAGGCAGAAAGTGAATTCTACAATCAGGGAATTGTTGATGTTTCTCATAAGTTCAGCAAAATGTATGTTGTTCGCCCACAATTTTTCATTCCCATCATCACACTTCTTCGAAATGCGGCAATGAATTCCATGGAATACAAAGCAGAACTCAATTTGATGAGAAATCAAAACGTTGACATTACCAATTTTGAGGAAAATATAAACACATTTAAAGAGGGATTTGCAAGAAATTATGAATTAGCTAGTAATAAATTTAAAACAGCTATTGACGAAATAGATAAAACCATTAATCATCTTCAAAAAACCAAAGAAGCATTGTTATCTTCAGAAAATAACCTACGCTTGGCTAATAATAAAGCTGATGATCTAACTATCAAAAAATTAACCGGCGGAAATCCTACGATGAAAGCGAAATTTGAAGCACTTTCGGATAAGTTTAAATAAATACATAAAAGTGTTGCCTATCAATGTATTAACTAGCAAATAAGGCAAAAATATGAAAAAATATGCTTTAATCTTAATTGCACTGATGCTTTTCATTTCCTGCAATATAGACAGCGAATCGTCTGATCTGAGATTATCTGACAAGGAGTATTATTATTACTCCGGGGGTGGAAAAATATATTTCAAACTTTCATTAAGTGAAGTATATATTGCATTTGAACAAGATAGCATTTCATTTAACACCGTAGATTCAATCTTAAATAATTATGAGTTCCTAGATTATAATGAAGCTCTTTTTGCAAGATATTTAGACGGGTTCAGGGTTAATATTAATGAAACATGCAATGACAGTGTTTTTCAGGAACACTTGCGGGAATTAAATAACAATAACAAAATATCTTCCGCAACACCCGTATTCTATTTTTCAGAAGATGATCCGAATTCATATTGTATATTAGTTAGTGAAGTATTAACAAAATACAATGAGGACAACATTTCCGAATCCGAATTCATAAACTATGCTGAAAGCCTTAACTTAGAACTCATCTCATCAGTATACAGACAGCATTTTAAAGTAAAAGAAATAATTACTGGTTTTGAAGCTCTGGAAATTGCAAACAATATTTACGAAAGTATTAAATCAGAATGGTCACACCCGAACTTTATTGGACATATAGGCTTTGAATAGAAAAACATTTATTTATATTTAGTATTCATCAAAACTATATAATTCAACCCTACATTTCATGATTTAAATTTTTCGAAACAGACATCCCACTTCGCTAAAGCTTCGCAGGACAGGTGTCTGTTTCCTGCATTTCACAATTCAATATACCTTATTCGATATTTACTTCGATTGTTCGATTGTTCGTTATTCATGTCTGGACACTCACCCCTTACAACTCACCACTGTTATTACGTCTTGCAATTCACTCCATTTCCCTATAAATTTCAAGCTGTTGGAAATGAGTAAAATATAGATATTGAAAGGACAAATATGAGCAAAGGTGTAACCCCTCAATCAACGGATTATTCAAAATGGTATACAGATGTGGTTCAAAAAGCCGAATTGGCTGATTATTCACCCGTTAAAGGTTGTATGGTCATTCGCCCCTACGGTTATGCTTTATGGGAAAACATCCAATCAAATCTTGATAAGATGTTCAAAGAAACCGGACATGTCAATGCTTACTTCCCGATGCTAATCCCTGAAAGTTTTTTAAAGAAAGAAGCGGATCATGTTGAAGGATTTGCACCCGAGCTTGCAATCGTAACCCATGCCGGAGGAAAGCAACTGGAAGAACCGCTTGTTATCCGTCCAACGTCCGAGACCATTATCTGGGCCATGTATAGAAAATGGATCAATTCCTACCGTGACCTTCCCCTGTTAATCAATCAATGGGCCAATGTTGTCCGTTGGGAAATGCGCACACGTTTATTTTTGCGCACAACCGAATTCCTCTGGCAAGAAGGTCATACGGCTCATGCCACTGAAAAAGAAGCGGTTGATGAAACGCTAAAGATGGTCGACGTCTATCGTGAATTCGCCGAAAGCTATATGGCCATGCCGGTCATCGTCGGACGCAAAACCGAAAAAGAAAAATTTGCCGGTGCGGTGGATACTTATTCCATTGAAGCTATGATGGGCGATAAGAAAGCCCTGCAGTCCGGAACCTCTCACTACCTTGGCCAGAATTTTGCCAAGGCATTTGATGTCATGTTCCAAAACGAAAATAACGAACAACAATATGTCTACGCTTCCAGCTGGGGCGTCAGTACCCGCCTGGTAGGTGCTTTGATCATGGCACATGGTGACGATAAAGGACTTATTTTGCCACCGAAACTGGCACCTTATCAGATCGTGATCGTACCGATCTACCGCGATGATGAAGCTAAAGCTAAGGTAATGGAATATATAGATGGTATTACAAAAGAGCTAAAGTCTAAAGATGTTCGTTATCATGTCGATATGCGCGAAACTCTCTCCCCCGGTTTTAAATTCAATGACTGGGAAATGAAAGGTGCACCGCTACGTTTGGAAGTCGGTCCTCGCGATGTTGATGGCGGGAATCTCGTTTGTGCAAAACGTTTCACCGGTGAAAAGACTGTCATGGCAAAAGATGAATTCGTACAAGGTGTTTCAGCCATGCTGGATGAAATTCAAAATGCCATGCTAAAAAACAGAAAAGCTTTCCGTGAAGAAAACACCACTAACATTTCAAGTTACGATGAACTGAAAGCAGCCACCGTTAACGGCGGATTTGCCCGCGCTTACTGGGATGGAAGTCGTGAAGAAGAACAACGCATCCAAGACGAATGCAAAGCGACTATCCGGAACATCCCTTTTGATCAACCCGAAGAAGAAGGCCTTTGTTTTTATACCGGAAGGAAAACAAGGCAAATGGTTATTTTTGCGAAGGCGTATTAAGCTATAATCAACTTGCCTCAAGTTTTTATACTTGCGAATAGATAATAAATTTTTGCATTAATATTATTTTTGATTATAGAGATGTAAAAACTTGAGGCAAATTGATAAAAATACTATAGAGACGCGATGCTTCGCGTCTCTATTTTTTTGGGGGGAATTTATATTATCTCATGAAATGATCTTTTTCCAGTCAATATATTCAACTGCGATGCAGTTGGTTTGTGTTGAGAAATTGTTACTACTAAATTGGACTCTCATGGAGACCAATAAAATATAATATTTAACAACAACCCTGACGCATGGAAGGGTTGAAATCAATAATTGCCCGGGGTGCAACCCCGGGTGATAAGTCACAAACAAAAACACAACCCTGAACTTGTAGAAGGGTTGAACTTATTGAACCCCGTCGGGGTTCATATGTTTTATGGAAATGTGTCTATACTGTTATTGGATCCCATTCGGGATCCTGAAGAACAACTCTGTCATTTGAAATATTTCAGTAATTTGAGATCCTTCCCCGAAGATTCGGGGTTCCGGGATGACATATAAAGTCTTACGGTTTACCAGCCTGCGCCGAGGCACAGCCTTCGTAGCTAAAGCTACTTCGGCGTAGTAGGCCTTCGGCAGGCAGGCGTCTTACGTCTTACGGTTTACAAAATATTTTATTCAATACATTTTAGAATAAAGCTTACACACACTAATTTTATTTATCATTTCAAGGGATTTTGTAGTTTGAGATCCTTCAGCTACGCTTGCCAAATAGCCTGCGCTCCGTTCAGGATGACAACACTCTTCACTTCTTACCCACTTACCACAACTCACTGCTTACTACTTACTATTTACTTCTTACTACTTCCTCTCTTTAATCTTTTTACTTTAATCTTTTATCTTTAACTTATTACATGATCCAAAACACATCAGCATTCATTCTCAAAGTCAATCCCAAAGGGGAAACATCTGCCATTTTACATTGTTTTTCGCAAGATTTTGGAAAGATCATTCTGATAGCTAAAGGTGCCAGAACGGCAAAAAGTCCTTTTAGGGGTTTAATTGAACCTTTTTCACTATTAAATGTTCATTTTAACGAGAAGAAAGACCGTCCCTACCAATTCCTTTCGCAAGCGGAATATCAACAGTCATATACTCGCCTTAAAAGTAATCCCGAAGCCGTTCTTTACGGTTCTATTATACTGGAAATTTTATATAAAGAACCTGAAGTTGAGGCAAATATCCTTCTATTCGAACTTATACGCGCTGTCTTTAATGCTATGGAAGCAGGTGCTTCACCTCAAATCGCACATTGGTACTTTATTTTACGTTTTCTTGAAATTGAAGGTCTTTCATTAAATACGGAATATTGTTCACAATGCGACCAAAAAATGATCAGCGGATATTTTATGCCTTGGCAGGGTAACATTCGTTGTACGGACTGTCATGAAAATTTAACATTAAGCTGGGAACTTGACGCGGACATGTTATCTTTACTCAGGGACTTGCCGAAACTGTCACCGGAAGATATTCCCAGTGAAGTTAACGGTGAACTTGACAAAGATATGATCAATCGTATTCTC
>Ga0222639_1001385_pt1 | contig 10302 bp, 14 predicted proteins | sample AntAcemetagen185_FD_179863 | JGI IMG/M metagenome (GOLD analysis project Ga0222639, IMG submission 179863) | Saline water microbial communities from Ace Lake, Antarctica - #185 | ecosystem: Environmental > Aquatic > Non-marine Saline and Alkaline > Saline | place: Antarctica: Ace Lake...
TCTATTTACATTTTTCATGATGTATTTTACTTCTGGTAGTAAACTTCTATGTATTTCCATTACTAGCTCGTCATGCACTGGGAGGAGTATTCGCGCTAAGTTTCTTCCAATTTCCCCAGTAAACCAATGATGTACTGCGATTTGTGCATGTTTAAACAGTGCGCCAGCACTGCCTTGTATCGCGTAGTCTGTCGCTGAATACGGGCGGTCCTGCTCTACACGAAGATTACGACCAAAAAATGTTTCTATATACCCATTCTTTTTTGCAAAGTCAGAGCACCATTTCATATAATCGTAGAATTCTGGGAATAGTTCTTTATCTCTTGCAAAGCCTACGGATGTTTCCTCCGCCGTTTGTCCTAATGTCTTCGCTGTCTGGAGCAAACCAGCGCCGTAGAACATTGCGAACCTTGCATTCTTTGCCCTGTTCCTCATCGCTTTTTTTGCTTTCGGGTCTTTTTCTTCCGTGAATACTTTTCCGTAGAACGCTTCTGCGCAAGCAGCATGAAAGTCGAAATCTTCTTCACAAAGTTTTATCAGCCTTTCCGATTTAGTCCCTTGTACGCCTAGCCGCATTTCGATCCCAGCGTAGTCGCCAAGCAACAAAAAATAACCTGGTCGCGCACGAAAGCAAGAACGAGCAGGTATCGTATACTTTGCTCCTGCTTTCATTTCTTTAGATACGTTCTGTAAATTTGGATTCTCGCATGATTCGCGGCCTGTCCTCGCATGATTTGTTTTTATGTTTGGATGAATAGCACCGTCGTGCTTTGATCGCTTGATGTAGTCCTGCACGGTGCTTATCCCCCGTGTGTATGCTCTTGACTTCAGAATACAATCGATAATTGGATGGTCTTCTTTTTTGCTAAGCCTGGACAATGATTCATTATCAACAGACGCTTCCCCTTTGTGTCTGAATGGTAATCCAATTTCGTCAAAATACGCGACGATTTGTTTCGGCGAATTCAGATTTATTGACCGGCCAACTATCGAGGTTATATCTACTAAATTACTCTCGTAAATGCTTTCCATTTTCGATATTAGCGCGAGTGCTTTACTTTTATCAACCATAAAGCCCAAGCGTTCCATATCTGTTGTCACTTTTAATAACTGAATCTCAACTAGATATTCATCCCACGGCCTCACATGCCCACGCATTGTTTCAAAAATACTCGCTGTTGCCTCTCCGTCTGCTATCTGATACGGGTGCATGATGTATTCAGGAATTAATTTAAAATTCGGATAAATCTTTTTCGCCTTGTCAACATCGGCCCATCTAGCGTTCCACTCCTCAACGTAGCCCGCATATTTTCCGGTCACATACGCTAGGTTATGAAACATTGATAAATTATCGATATACTGGTGCATAATCATAGTATCATGCACTACTTTTTTTGGATGTACAGGCCACCCATGCCTTAAAGTAAAATGCCATTCGAACTTTGCATTGTGCGCGATACCTTGACAAGGTGAAAACCAAAATTGTTCCATTCGTTTATTAAAATCCGGGCCTACATCCCGCATTACCTCGGTATACCCATCGTCAACCCACGTGAGCGAAAAAGAAAACGCCCGCGCGTTAGGATCATCCTGAAATCCAGTCGTTTCATAATCAATGACTATTATGTCAGAATCCTTAATAGCGCGGGCTGTTGACATTATTTCTTGCCTTTCTTCGTTTTTAAAACCGGCTTTGTAATTGCTTTCTTTGCCGGAATCATAACTTTTGCTACTTTTTCAACCAGTGCTTCCAAAAGCCCAAGACGGTCCAACAAGCTTTTTTCCTCGTTAGTTAAACTACCTGTCGGAATCGGGTCAAGCCCAGCTTCTTTTAATGCCTCTACCATGTCGCTGAGTTCGTGCTCGTCAGTAAATCCGTCAATTCCCTGCGAAGCAGCGAAATCAAGCAGGTCTTGTTTATCAGAGTTTACAAAAGCTTCGCTTTCCTCTTCAACTTCGCTTTCCTCTTCAACTTCGCTTTCCTCTTCAACTTCGCTTTCCACGGATTCAACGGCGCCGGCTAATTCGTGGACTTCAGTCAATCGTACTTTTGTATTGGTGTACCCAGCGTCATTCACTTTACTTTTTGTTATACCGGTAACAAGTGGGGAACGCTCGGTTATATCAGTAATGACGTCCTCAATAACTGATAGATCATCGCCAGGCCAGTCATAGCCGAGATCCTCAATTATACCACGGCAAATCTGCGCCCCGGTTTTATCCTCGATTCCGCAATTATTATAAACTGTTTTCCCTTGTTGCTCCCCCTCGTCAACGATAAACTGGAAGCCAATGTAAAGCCTTGCCGGAAGCCCTTTTTCTGCATTTGGCTTCCACTCGTCAATAATCGCTTTAACACGAAAATTGTACTCGCCATCAGGCAATGGTACAAAACCGCCTGGGGTATAACCTTCCTGATACCCTTCCATCTTCTTGCTCATCTTTTTTAAACGGTCTTTGTAACTCATACTACCCTCCTAAAAGTTTGATTGTTCTATTAACGTTTTCGCGCTTGTTTCTGCGCTTTTATTAGTTTTGTGTTTACTGATGATTTTACGGCTTGATCAGATAGTTTTTCGGTTTCCTCCTTAAATGTTTGTGTCTGTTCGTTTTTAAAAGCCGAAACGATGGCTTGCATACCGATCATCGGTTCGCTGGGAATAGGGATGGAATAGACTTGATCTCCTTCTGGTGTTTGAAAAAATTTATCGGCTTGAAGAGCCATGCCAGCCATAGCGTGGTCCGTTCCTCTTATTTGTAAAAACCGATCTTTACCGCGGTAATGGTACCAGACCACGTTGTCGATCACTGCACGATAGTAATCATCAGCGGCTTTTGCCAGTAATGGAATAACCTGGTCGTATTTGTTACCTGTAAACGTCTGTTGCTCTTTGACTGTTTCATGGCATAGGATAACCACGCCGATCCCGAGTGCGAATACCCTTGCGTGGAATTCACGGAATTCCGTTTTAATTGCTGCCCAGTCTTTTCCGAAATTGTCTTCTCTCGGGTATTCAATCCCGAGTCGTTTACAGGTGAAAGTAGCGCATTTCGCGTGCATTTCAAACCCAGTGTCTAGCACTATAGTTTTAAACCCAAGTTTACCCTGCTCTTTAAGCCCTTCTAGCAGTTTGATGTACCCGATTGCGTCCTCCCACTCATTGCAATCAACACGATAAACACGAAGTGCCTTCGCCCCAGGTTCAAACATAAAAAATATTGCATCAGGGAAAAGACTCGCAAGCGTAGTTTTTCCAATCTTTTTTTGCCCATATATTAACCAGCTATAATCGCCGAGATTACTACTCGGTTCCACTGCACTAGTTGGCAGTGTGTACACTTTTTTTATTGGTTTGCTTTTAATAGGCAACCCGGGCTTTACAGAAGTTATGCCTTTACGAAGAGTAATAGCCATTTAATCCTCCAGTTCTGAAAAAAGTTTTTTGGTTATCAGCATATCAGTTTTATCAGTCGAGCAATAGTCAATATACTGGCATTTAAACCCTTTATTACAATTGCACTGATTGCGATACCAAATTTTACGATCCTTCATTTCCATGATTTTTTGCTGCAATTCGCCATGAAAAGCCATAATTTCTAGTTCGTCAAACTCGGTACTCCAGCGTTTGAACCAATGATCCGGGTCTTTTTTAGCGCCCTTGGACACTGTATCGAAAATGTCTTTCGGTAGCATTCCCGGCTTAATTGTTGGGTACCGCACTACGTCGTAGATTACCCCTTTCGGCGGTCTTTTCTGTTCTAGGAGGACTGCAACAACGTAGCATAACGATTGCCAATCCATCCCGAGGTACTGGTTTAAATCATTTTCGCTTATTCTTGCCTTAAACTTAGTTTCTTTTAAGTCAAGTCTTCCGCCTTTACCAGATGATAGTATAGCATCGATCTTCCCACGGAAGCGAACCCCACTGATCCTAGTGTCAAAAACGTATTCAGGGTTCACCCGGTATTTTGCATCTTCCCTTTTGTACCGATGAAAATACGCTGGAATTATTGCTTCCATGTACGCTTTGGCTTGTTCACGTTGTTCTGTTGTAACTATTTTACCCATCGTGTATTTGGGAATCCCCTTTCCTCCGGTCTCGATCATCTTATGCCCAAACGTCCCTAATTCCATCACAAATTTACTGGGCTGACTCAGTGCATGCGTTGCTATTGCAAACGATCTAGGGCACCCTACATACATTGCCATAAGGGACTGGGTGACCCCGTCCTTGTCAAACGAATAATTATTAGCTATGGATGTTATCATAAAACCTTTCCAGTTTGTTTGTTCCATCAGTAAACATATTGCAGCATTTCCCGCCTTTACGGGCAATCATTGCTGGTGGTGGAAGCGTTACTTTTTGCACTGCTCCAAAACGATTTTTATAATATTTCTCGGCAATTGCACCGAGAAATATTACCCCGTCAACAGTCAATGGGCTAATAATTTCAGCGACTAAAGGCAAACAGGCAAATAGTTCATCCCTGGTTGGTTCACGATTTACCCCATTAACCGAGTCGCAAGCTCTACACAATACCGCATTTGTAAATAAACATTTTTCTTCTGGGATACCAGCAGCATGAATCATAGCGTCAAGAATTTTACTATCGGCCCCAGTAAACGGCTTCCCAAGAACGTCATCAGTTGCGCTGGGCGATTCCCCTATAACGAGTATCGTCGCACTTTTCGGATTCCCCCTGTATGCTGTTTGCCTAATACGCGTTTTAGATAACACGCAGCGTTTACACCCGGTCAACATTTTTATTGGCCTCCTTGCACTGAAAACAGGTAATCTGCGTTTGATTGCAATTCAAACACTTTTCTGGCAAATACATTTTTAACTCCCTATTTTCTTCAATGCTTTCCTTGATACAAAATTGCTCTTCGCTTATAATCATAAATCCCCCCTAGCAGCAAAACCTATTCCCCTCGCCGCGGCTATATGCTCATTTGTGCAATCGACCTTAAACTTTACTAATAATATCCTGCGTAATTGGCTGTATGATAATTGCCCGGCCCACTCGACGTACCTTACCGGGTCATGTACAAAGCAATCGCAGTATATACAAGTGGAAATGATTCCACCGACGATATACGCAAGTAAAGATAAATTCCCCCTTGCTGCGGAAGCCATTGACACATCGCTACCCATGCGAAAGTCAACACCTTCGATAAGTACGCCCCCAGGTATATCATTCATAAAATATTCCATCTTACCCGTGATCAAATCAATTTTATGGCCAACCGATTTCATCTTCGTACTATCAATTACAATAAAATTGCAAAGCTCCCCAGCATCCCAGCGCTGGATTGCAGTATGTACACCCGGGTCAATTGTGTACCAAACTCCTGTTTTAAACTGCTCTGGCGTTACGATTTTTAATGGCACAACACAACCTTTCTAGCGCCGCTATACGGCCTTCTTTGTTTTTAATTGATAATAGAATATCTTCCTCTATCGTGTCCCGTGCTACCAGGTCAACGATTAGCGTTGAATCACTGGTTGACAGGTCTTCTGTTCGCTCTTCCACCTGCTGATTGGTCAACAGGCTCGATGGCCTGCTATAAAAAATTGCTGCGTCTGCTTGACTAAAACACGCACCGAACTTAACCGTCTCCGGTTGGAGTGCAATTAAATTTAGTTTCCCAGCTTGGAACGCTTGTCTAATAGCCTCCCTACGCTTAGTAGGTATATCGCCAAAAATTGCCGGGCACGAGAACTTCTCTGATATTCCTTTTACTTCCTCGATATACCATGCGTAAACTATAACGCGTTTATTTTTTAATTCACCATTCAACAGGTCTTCAAGCTCGGTCATTTTTTCCGTCTGTGAGCATAGTCGTCGCATGGCATTCCAACGCTGCCCGGCATACTTTAGCACTTCATCATCGAGCATCGCATCTTTTTCTATTTGTCTGTATTTTTTCCATGTTGACCCCTTAAGCTTAACGTAGCGTGTTTCGTATATCTTTTCTTTTTGTAGATTAACATCTTTCCTTTTAAGAACAGAACAATTTGCTTGCAACCGCTTTGCCAACCATGCTCTATGCCTTATCGGCATAACCATTTCAAATCCCTCTGACCTGAACCGTACGCATCTGAAATCCCAAAAATTTTTATGCCCTAGTATTTTTGGATTAATCCATTGTAGCTGTGAATAGTATTGCGATTCGTTTTCTGGCGCAGGTGTACCAGTTAGGATTATTCGACACTGCGCTCTTGTATTTTTTAAGAAGTACTTTGTTACCTGTGCAGACGGGTTTGAAATAAACCCTTCGTCAATTATTATCGCATCCCAGCTTACGCCTAGTATATCAACCCATAAATGAGATTCTTTATTTATGAGAAAATACCCTGTAACATTCTCATTATCATAAATAAACTTTGTGCGTTCTTTCGAGTTCCCTGTGACTAAAAATACTTTTTTCTTTTCGTCAATCAATGTTTCTTCCCACCCTGGCAATACAGAATATGGACCAACTACAAGGATACGCTTAGCGTCTGCGCGCTGGGACAGGTAGCGAATGCAGACGATAGTTTTTCCTAGTCGCATTTCCCAGTATAAACACCCACGTCCGTTGACTTTTCTAAGATATTGTACACCATTTTTAACTTGGTATTCTCGTAGTTTTATCATACCTGGCCCCTATTACATGTAGTACTCAAAATGCCATGGCCCCTGATTTTTTTTAAGCGATGTTGGAAGGGGCCACCAACCAACACCGCCGGGGAGCGAACGAACCTCCACACACAGAGGTCCGAACGCAGTTTGTTACCCTTTAAGTTTTGAGATTGTCAATGCAATCTTTTCTCCTGCATCATTTGATTTTTCATTTTTTTTAGCACACTTTATTTTCTCTATAAGTTCCCCCGCAGTACTCCGAGTATATTTTGGAATTTCAGAATTAAACTTCTCTTTGTAAATTCTGCCTTTATTAAAATTCCAGCGAAGGTCAGTGATGTACTTCTTTTTTTCAACACTAGGATACTCCTGATTTAGTGTATTATGAATCTCGTCATCAGTGTACTTTTGTTCATTAAGTAAATCGATTAAACGGGCTGATCTTGATATCATTTTATTAGAAGATACCGTTTTTCTTATGTCATTGACTTTTACTACCTCTACTATAACTTCTTTCGGGACTTCTACATTTTTTTTGATTGGTTCAATCCCTTTTGTTGGGCTTACACATGGTGCTTCCTGCAACTCCACTTCTGACAAATTCACTTTTTTGGACACTGTCTTCTTTACCGCTTTTTTTCGTGCTGCCATTTTGTGACCCCTTTTTTTATTAGTTTTAAAGTGATACTTTGTTTAATATACTATTCATTACTTCTTCTTTATCAATAATCCCACAAGCTTCACAAATCCGATCGAGCGCTTCCGCTTTAAAATTGGCTCCAGAGCCGAACATCGCGCTCTCAGACCGTTTTGACTCCTGTGATTGTTCCCCAGAACGTAGACCAACCCTTTGATGGTCAATGAATTTTGTTATACTTTGTAACAATGCGTACGCTGATCCGCCAATCCCTTTTATTTGGTCATTATCGTTATTTTCAAAGTTAGCTGCGACTTGGCCAACTTTATTTTGCGCCTGCCCTGATTTTTCCCAACCTGGGAATAGTTTACACATGACATTTTCAAATTGTGGTAATGTGACCTGGTTCTCAGCCAGTTTTTTCAATTTACTTTCTATTTTACCAATCTCATTTTCTACACCACCAAAAAGAGATTTGGCGGCTTTCAGCTTTACGTCATACCCCGACGCCGTATGTCGGATTTTTAACGTATGAAATTGATTATCCCTTAAAGATATGTTTAATGTATTGTTGCAAACAACTCTTGTTAACGTAATTTTACATTTTGCAGCTTTGCCATTTCTGCTATCTGTAAATAGGAGGTACACGTCATGGTCGTCACCTTTCACTGGTTGAAATTTAGTTTCTATTTTAGCGAGGCACCAAACCGTTTCGCCAAAACCGAGAACACCCGCAGAAACGTAATGCGCTTTCCCTATTCCGATTAAGGCGTCAACAAACTCAAATGTCTCGTTGTTCTGGATCACCCTGTACCCGCTCCCGACGGTGCTGATCCATCGATTCGTGTCGTCGCGTAGTAAAGCGTATGATGGTACTACGTCGTTTGTTAATGGGTTTAATAATTGATTTTTAGGTATCGACCAATCCATGTGTGCTAGCCGACTAGCGTCCTGCCAGCACTGCGCCTCAGATACGTTCACCCCTAGCCTATGCCATGCCGGTTTTCCAGCTACGAAAACTTCTGATATTCCGGAAGATCTACTAATTTCTGCGCTCATAAAATTGGCCCCTTGTTATTTGTATGTTGTTAATATAATATTTAAATTTTAAAAAGTACAATATTTTTTAATTTATTTTTAGACGTCTTATATAATGTATAGTATATCATTCTTATTGTAACAATATAATTATTATAATAATTATTATACACTATATATTATATGTCCCCCTTTCGCTTGGCTTTCTTCTTTTGTAGTGCTATCTTTTTTGCTTTTAGCACATTGTAAACCTCGATCGAATACGGTTTGTGCATAGAATTCCACATGCTTTTAGGTAAACTAATCGAATGGTGTTCGATCCTTTCACACGTTTTAAACAACTTTGGCCTTCCGGTTATCATGCCATTTCCTCCATTGATTCTCTCGATCGTCTTCTCTGCTTTTCAATGTATGGCTCATATCGCTCAAACGCTGGACCGACCGAGCGATTATGTGCCCTTCTATCAACTAGATCGATCGGGGTGGTAATTATCCCGGTTGACCAGCCCAACTTTTTCTCTTCTCCGCATTGGATAAGATGATCGTAGTATAGCATCGCTTTACCGATAGTATAATCTATCGTCAAGCAGTCACGGAACTTCAACCGGGTTCCGCACCAGCGAATATCGTCCAGTTTTCCATTGTACTTTTCAAACAGAATATTTAAAAGCTTTGGTAAATACCGCATGTCACTCATGACTTCGCTCCTTTGTTAGTTGGTCAATTTTTGGTTCTTTTCTATACCAGCGCAGGAAAATAGGCTTTTAAGCAGTCTTCAGCTTTCGTAAAATCAGTTGACTGGATTGAAGGGACTACAGGCATGATTTGGATTAATAAGTTTTTACTTATATACAAATCTCCACTTCTTTCATTTTCTGTTACATAGTTGAATTGAAATACTTGTGATTTTTCGCTTAAAAGAGCGTTTTTTAAGTCGAGGGCTTTTTTTAAAAGGCTTAGATTATACAATTTTTGTGTCGGGGTGTCAGAGTATGGGGCGTGCCTGGAAATGACTTTCTGGAATCGCGGTGTCGGGTAGAGCGAATTTTCTTGCGCTGTCGCAACTTTCCTTTTAGTTGCATAAATAATAGATTTTTCTGAAAATTTAAAAAGTCTATCAAAAGTAATTTCTTTTTTTATATCATAAGTAGGAATTTTAACTACTGCTAGCATTAGGCCGTTACAAGCGGCCAAAGTAGTGTATTCGTTATTGCTTGCCAATTCAAACATGTTAGACAGACTTTTTGTACCAGTAATGTTTTCGAGATTTTTAATAACTGTTTTCATTTTTTACTCCCTGTTAAGTTATTTTTGGTCTGTTGTCCTACTGGCGTCCTACTGGCCATCATACGAGCCACAAGCCCGTAGTGCCTCTGCGATCTCCTCATCATCCTCTAGATCCCCGTACATCGATACGATGTACGAGTCTGTCCCGACTACGGACACTGTGCAGCCTGCCGGGAACGAGTCCTGCGGCAGACTACCTGACGGGTCAGTCACGAGGGCATATGCCCAGGTGACGCCGATGCTACCGATGCACTGCTGGTGATACACAACGTCTACGCTGCTGCGGACACTCTCTAAAACCTGTCTTTTTTCTGAGTATGTCATGTTATTTCTCCTTTTTTTTGGTTTTGGGTTAAGTCTACTCCACGCCCATTGCCGCAAAGGACGTATTTGTATCTATGGCGTACTCCGCCATAAATTGCTCTGCGTCCTCTTTGGACGCAAAGCCGTCTTTAACTGTGCCCTCAATAGTATCATTGAGGTAATAATACACACCAAAACTACTATTGGGTGATGTTGTAAGTATCCCTGCGTTCATTTTTTGCTCCTTTTTTTTTGGTTTTGGGTTTGCGGGTCGTTTGCCTCGCTCCCTGTCATGTCCTACACCTTAAATATAACACCTTTTTAATAAAAAGTCAAATCTTTTTTAATAAAAAGTAAAAATAGTTATAACTCATTGATTTTTATAGGCTATTTTATGCGTATAAAACTGC
>Ga0222639_1001389_pt1 | contig 10291 bp, 13 predicted proteins | sample AntAcemetagen185_FD_179863 | JGI IMG/M metagenome (GOLD analysis project Ga0222639, IMG submission 179863) | Saline water microbial communities from Ace Lake, Antarctica - #185 | ecosystem: Environmental > Aquatic > Non-marine Saline and Alkaline > Saline | place: Antarctica: Ace Lake...
GTAATTACATTTTAAAAGTATAGTAATGGAATTATCAATAATAAAAATCGGAAACTCAAAAGGGTTTAGACTCAGTAAAACATTGATTGACAAATACAATATCAAAGATAAGGTTGAACTTATCCTTGAAAAAAGCTATATAATTTTAAAACCAATTTCAAAACCAAGAAAAAATTGGGACATCGCATTTAAAGAAATGAATGAAAATGGAGATGATCAACTTCTATTTAATGATATTTTTGATGAAGAAAATTTAGAAGAATGGATTTAAATCAATATCAAATAGTTCTCATCAATTTTAATCCGACAATAGGAAGCGAAATAAAAAAAACCAGACCTTGCGTTATTATTTCGCCTGATGAAATGAATAAGTATCTTCGAACTATTGTAGTTGCTCCAATGACAACTAAGTCGAGGAAATATCCAACCCGAATTGAAGTAAAACACGATAGAAAAATAGGCTGGATTGTAATTGATCAAATTAGAACAATTGACAAACAACGAATTATAAGGATTTTAGGCAGATTATCAATGCCGGAAATTAAAGAGGTTAAATCAATAATGAGAGAGACATTTGTTGATTAAATGAAGTAAACGATGGCGGATAAATAATTAAATTTGCAATAAAAACAATAATTGATTATTTTTGTATTATGATACGATTTAATAAATATATTGAGATAAACAATGAAAAAAGATTTGGAATGCCTATCATTAAAGGAACACGAATTTCCGTCTATGATGTCTTATCATGGTTATCCAATGGAATGACACGAAAAGAAATTATTTCAGATTATCCGGAATTAAATGAGATGCAAATAAATGCTTGTCTTTCTTTTGCTGCAAATAAGGAACAAAAACGTTTGTATGCCTAATGAAACTTCTTTTTGACCAAAATATTTCTTTTAGACTGATTAAACTGATTTCAGATTTTTACCCGAACGCAAAACAAGTTAGGGAATTAGGATTGGAAAATGCAACTGACAATGAAATATTTGAATATGCGAAAAAGAATAATTATTCAATAGTTACTTTTGACTCTGACTTTTTTGACTTAAATATTTTAAAAGGATTTCCGCTAAAAATTATTTGGATTAGAACAGGAAATACTACAACAAAAAATTTGGAGATTATTTTGAAAAATAAATATGAACTGATTAAATCATTTATGTTAGAAGATTTTGGTTGCCTTGAAATAATTGATTAAGAATCTTTCATGAATATATATCCAACAATTGATGCTTTGTTTAAAAAATGCAATAAAGCCTTGGATGATGGTAATTGCACACAGGCTTATTCATTTCTTCAACAAGCTTATCAGTTACTGTTAAAAATTCCCCAAAGTCATATTCTATGGGTTTATTATTATATTAATCTTGCTAGTGTGTATAATAATATGGGACGATTTTTGAAAAGTATTGATTGCTGTCAAAATGCTGAACAAATTATTCCGACTAAAGGAAACGGTGATTTGAAAGCGAAAATTGAAAGTTGTAGGGCGGCTTCATATTTAAATATTAGTGATTATCCAAACTCAATAGAGAGTGTAAGAAAAGCAATCAGGCTTTATAATAAAATAAATATGGAAGAAAACGCTGCCCTTGAACTAATTACATATGGAAATATCTTATTAAGAACTGGGAAATGGGATCAGGCAATACGAAATTATAGTGAAGCATTGTTTATAGCAAAGAAAAAAAAGAATAAACGACTAGAAGGTAAAACATTGATGGAGCTTGGATTTGTTTTTAGAGGTCACAGATTTCTATATTTGGCAATTGATCATTTCCGTGAAGCGGAAAGAGTATTTAAAGAATTAAACTTCAATCAGGGATTGGTATTGGCTTTATATGAAAGAGCTAACACATATCTTTCTTTAAAGATGACTAAAGAAACTCATGCATTGATAAAACAAATTGAGGCATTAACGCCCCCAGATTCCACAATGCGTTCATTTTTATATAATTTACGATACTGCCTTCATAATCAAAACAAGAATTTTCCGGAAGCAATGGACTGTGCCAATTTATTATTGGATTTCTTCAAAAAAGCTCATGATAAAAGTGGAGAAGCTGAGAGTCTTGAAAAAATAGCATCTGTTTATTATAATCTTTCAAAATTGGAGCCGGCAAAAAAATATGGAGAAAAAGCTTTGATAACAGCGGAAGAAATTGGAGATAAACTTCTACAGGACATTTGTAAAAAACTACTTCAAGATATTGACCATATAATAAAAAACAATATTGATCTTGATGAATTAAGAAAGAATGAAGACGATGACGCCTGAAGAAATTAAACAACTTCCAACAATACTGCATATCTTAGATATGATTGCCGGTGAAGAGGAAAGTCTCAGAAATAATCCAAGATGGAATTTTTTATCAAACAGGGGGGCTGAAGACAAGTTTGAAATTAAAGCTGAAACACCCAACGGTCCTTGTGTTTTGCAACCAACATCTTCATGCTTTAATTCTTATTTTCGTGGACAGCATGAATATCATAAATATTGCCTTCCTACTTTATATCGTGACCGAAAGAAAGATAAAATAGACCACTTTATTGATCGCCTTCGTTCGTCTGAATTTGAACTATTACTCCAGACCCATCCATTTGTTAAATTAATATATCATGAAGGCATTGTATTTAAGAATTTTGAGAAAGATGTTTTAGTATCACTAAAAGTAGATTATTTGGGTTTGGCTCAGCATTATGGATTAGATACTGATATGTTTGATTTTACAAACGACAAATGGGTGGCTGCATTCTTTGCTACATGCAAAAAAGAGAACGGTAGATATATTCCAATGGACTCCAAAGGAGATGGCGTTATTTACAGATATCGTCTTACACCTGAGCATTTTTTACCAGAGAAAGATAATCTAATTAAAGGCAAAAAAATTTCAGTTATCGGTTTACAACCATTTAAAAGACCAGGAGAGCAAAAAGGATTCGCATTAAAAATGGAAGAAGGTGAAAATCTAAATAATGTTAGGGGAATAACGGAATATCGTTTCCGCCATGATAAATTAGCCGCAGAAATTATTTATAATAGAATGAATCAAGGGAAAAATTTATTTCCTTACGATGAATTAGAAGATTTAACCAAAAAGATAAAAAGTAGCAAGAAGATTTCTAATAATGCTTTTGAACTTGCGTGTAAAAAATACTCTGTTGAAAAAATGAATGAAGAAATACTTCGTGAGGCATGTATTAGTAAAGGCATCAAATTTATTAACTATCCAGTTGTACATTTTTTAAAAGATATTAAAAAGAATTTTCTGAAATATTGGAAAAAAAATGGGGAAAAAGAGTTTTTCTCAAAAATAGTATATAGACAATATTTGTAACATTTGGAATAATTGTACTTTGACGTACATGAATTACAATTCAAGAAATTTATGTGTCAAAGTAATATTAGTTTTTGCTAAAGAATAAAGTGATAATTAAATAATCTGTGGCTAATAAATAATTTATTTTCCAATAATTTGTATTTGACGGAAAATATCCGTACATTTGCAAATTGATAAGTTAATTTAAAAATTTTATTAAAATGAGAACAGTAGAAAAAGCAAGATTCGATGCAAGGTTACCAAAAGAACAAAAGGAGTTTTTTGAATATGCTTCAAGACTTGGTGGATTCAGAACAGTAACAGACTTTGTTATATCTTCTGCTCAAAAACAAGCAAAAATAATAATAGAAGAACACAATAAAATTCTATCAACAAAGAGAGATCAAGAAATATTTTTTAACGAACTTATTAATCCTAAAAAAGCAAATGAAAATTTTAAAAGTGCAATGAGTAAATATAATGAAACACTTGGTGCATAATGAATTTATTTATATCTCCTCTACATTCGTCGCATAATAAAAAAGATTTTTCTTGTGGAAAGAAATTGCTGGATGATTATTTGCATCTTCAGGCAAAACAAGATGTAAAAAAAATGTTGGCGGTATGTTTTGTTTTGAATGATGAAAGTGGAAATATAAAAGGATATTATACTCTTTCAAATACTGGAATTTCCAGAGATATTTTACCGCTTGAATTAGCAAAAAAGATTCCGAAATCATATACAAATTTACCGGCAACGCTTTTAGGAAGACTTGCTATTGATGTGTCTGTTATTGGAAAAGGTTATAGCGAGTTTATATTGATGGATGCAATAACAAGATGCTTCGAAGTATCGAAAAGTGAAATAGGCTCCATGGCAATTATTGTTGACCCAATTGATAAACAAGCTATTCAATTCTATAAAAAATATGGATTTATTTTACTGCCGGATAGTGGAAAAATGTTTTTGACAATGAAGACAATATCAGAGTTATTTTAGTAACCAATCAGTGCCTAAAGTGAACTAAAGTTAAGAGTGCCCGAAGTTATAAAAGTTGGCTAATAAATATTAAATTTGCAATTCTATGATAATAATTGGAATTACAGGAACACTCGGAGCAGGAAAAGGAACAATTGTTGATTATCTTGTCAATAATAAAGGTTTCGGACATTATTCTGTCAGGGCTTTTTTAATTAAGGAAATCAAAAGTCGTGGAATGCTGGTTAATCGTGACACAATGACTTCTGTGGCAAATGAACTGCGTGCTAAAAATTCTCCATCTTATGTTACCGACAAAATATATGATCAGGCAATTAAAGATAAAAAAAATTGTATTATCGAAAGCATAAGAACACCCGGTGAAATTGATTCTTTAAGAAAGAAAGGAAAATTTTATTTGTTTGCTGTGGATGCTGATACGAAAAAAAGATTTGAAAGAATAAAATTACGAAAATCGGAAACTGATAATATTTCATTTGATACATTTATTGCAAACGAAAAACGAGAGATGACTTCATCAGACCCTAACAAACAAAATCTACAAAAATGCAGGGAAATGGCTGACTTTGTTTTTGTTAATGATGGATCAATTGAAGATTTGCATCAGAAAACGGAAAAGGTTTTAAATAAAATTGAAAAACAATGAGCGAAGAACAAAAGAAAAAACACATACGACCAACGTGGGATGAATATTTTATGGGATTGGCAGATGCTGCTGCAAAAAGAGCAACCTGCGATAGGGGTAGAGCCGGTTGCGTTATTGTTCGTGACAGACAAGTTTTGGTTACAGGATATGTTGGTTCTCCACAAGGATTGCCTCATTGTGATGATGTTGGACATCTTTTCAAAAAAATTATTAATGAAGATGGTAGTCAAAGTACTCATTGTGTTAGAACTGTTCATGCCGAACAAAACGCAATTTGTCAGGCTGCCCGACGTGGAATTGCACTTGATAGAGGAACAATTTATGTTCGCATGACCCCATGCCGAACTTGTGCAATGTTAATCATCAATTGCGGAATAGAACGTGTTGTGTGTGAAAAAAAATATCATGCAGGAACAGAATCAGAAGAAATGTTCAAAACTGCCGGTATTGAACTTGTTTATTTTAGTAATGATTTGTTGGAGTACGAAAATCAGTGATTAAGAAATGTTTATCCAAAAATTTAGGATCTTACAATTTAAGATTTAGAACGGTTTGAATATGGTGTGTTTGACATTTCAACACTCCCAACTTTCAATTTAATACTATGTTTATTAATTGCTACCGTCTTCATTTTTAGTACTATCTGCCAAATGCACTTCGTTTTTGTCAGGCATTATATTTTTTATCAATTCACATTCTTTCCCAAAACAATCAATTTTGTAATTACAATTTGTTAATGCTACTGGACAATAATAGTTTGTATCCATAATACAAGTTTTATCAAAGTTTGAATTTTGCTTTCCTTTTAATATACCAATTGGGCAAATATCACAATTATTGTTTTCACACATTCTTGGTACAAAATCAAATGTTATATCAAATTGTTCAGGGTAACTATTTCCTAAATCATTTTTGTTGTTTTCAAAATATTCCCTTAAAATTTTGTTTAAACTCTTTTTTGAATTTTCATATTCAGTATTTTTAAGAATACAATTTCTAAACGTAGAGTTGTTATTCCATACGTCACCCGGTAATTCAAATTGACGAAATGATTTTAATGTAAATAATTGTGATGTATCAATATTTTCTTTCTCTAACGATTTCTTAAAACAGTCATTAAATTCTGGTGATTTAAAGAAATCTCTTAAACTACACCAAGCCCTTTTTTGTTTAAAAATTGCGTCTTTTTTAAAATTGTCAAATTCTTTTTCAAAACTATCATTTAATATTGTTTTGACTTTTTTAGTTCTAACTTTTGCTTTCTGAATATTCTTCTTAAAATCAGCAATATCGGTTTTTCTTGGTTGCCCAATTTTATAATATGTTAAAAGGTAAAGCGTAAATAATATTCGTTGAATTAAATCGTCCTTTTCCTTGTATTTATTTATTTGGTCGGAGATATACTTTGTCAGTGAATAATTGTATTCTCTTAAAATATCAAAAGTACAAAGAATAGAATAATAATCAGAAGGGTAATATCTGGGTGTGAATTTTACAATGTCATCTTCTTTATATCCGTACGATTTTAATAAAATCGAATTGTTATTTACTTTTGACTTACTTGTAAAGGCATATCCACCGATACCGTTGTCATTTATAAAACTATTTACTTGATTTGGTTTTAGCAATTCTATGTTTTTATTTTCCTTGAAATTACATACAAGTTCCGAAAATACAAATCCACCAACTTCCCAAATTCTTCCAAATGCCATTTGTCTGTCAGAAATGTAACATAACCAATGTGTCAGTAATTTTGTATCATTATAAAGGTCTTTCTTGTAAAAGTTTATTAAATTGTAATTGGAAATTGAACTCCAACGTGCTTTATCATAAAATGATATTATTTTAAAAATTTTTGTTAACATTCCGGTTTTTGCTTAATATAATCTAACTCTGATATAAAATTAAAAACATAGCAGAAAGCCACTATTTATATAATAGCACTTTCATCTCTCCATTAGAATTTATATAACCCCTAAACATTCCTTCTGTGTTGAAAGGCATCGAAATATTTCCGTCTTTATCAAGTGCAATCACCCCACCACTGCCTTTTTGAGATTTTAGTTTTTTATTAATAACTAAATTGGCGGCTTCATCAAGGCTCATTTTTTTGTATTCCATCAAGGCTGAAATATCATAAGCCACAACATTTCTGATAAAGTATTCACCATGACCTGTTCCTGAAATTGCACAGGTTTTATTATTTGCATATGTTCCCGCCCCAATAATTGGAGTGTCACCTATTCGTCCAAACATTTTCATTGTCATTCCACCGGTAGAAGTGCCAGCCGCCAGATTCCCTTGTTTGTCAAGTGCAACAGCACCAACTGTTCCATGCTTGTCAATTTCTTCTTTGTTTTGAAGTTTATGTTTTGCTTTCTGAAAACTATCCCATCTACTTTGAGTGTAGAAATATGCTGGTTCAACAATTTCCAGTCCGGCTTCTGCTGCAAAATTTTCTGCTCCTTCACCTCCCAACAAAACATGTTTCGATTCGGTCATAACTTTTCGTGCTGCCGAAATTGGATTTTTTATTGTCTTCACACCTGCAACCGCCCCTGCTTTTAATGTTTTCCCATCCATTATGGAAGCATCCATTTCATTTTCACCTTTTTCGGTAAATACTGCTCCTTTTCCTGCATTAAATAAAGGAGAATCCTCCAAAATGTTAATTGCTTTTTCGACTGCATTCAGTGATGTTCCGCCATTTTTCAGAATTTCTGCACCCGAAGTGAGTGCTTCTGATAATTTCAGAATGTATTGTTTTTCCCTTTCGGGAGAAATTTTTTCTTTGAGAATTTGACCTGCTCCTCCATGAATTACTAAAACATATTCTGTAGATTTATTTTTTTCTTTTTCAGAAACGCAGGAGTTAAATGTAATTACTGCAAAAATGATCAAAATTGAAAAAATTGTGTTTTTTGTTTTCATGTTTATAATTTTAAAAATAATAATTTGTTTTACCTTAAAGGACGCTCATTTGAAATCGCAATGGTTTTATCTTTACAAAATATTTTGTAATAATTCTTTGATATCCAGAATCCCGGAAAAATGTATAAAGAATATACATATCAGTACGATGATAACGTAACGTACAAAATTAATTCCTTTTTTTACTGCAAGCCGCGAAGCAATTAATGCACCAACAATACTTCCTGCCCCCATTATTAATCCCGGAATCCATTCCACTTGATCATTTATCAGAAAAATAGTTAGAGCAACAAGCACAATTGATAAAGCAATAAAGACTTTAATGGCATTTGCTTTTACAAGATCGAATCCTGCTCCAAGGACAATTCCTGCTAATAAAAAATATCCCATTCCAACCTGAATAAATCCTCCGTAAATCCCAATAAAAAAGAAAATTAATATTTGCCAAATGTTGATTTTCTTTTTCAAAATTTCTTCTCTTCCGTAAAGATATTTTTGGGGTTTAAACAAAATAAAGAAAAGCATAACTAACATTACACCAGCAAATACTCTTTCAAAAATTATATCATTAATATCTACTGCAATTAATGCACCTATAAAAGAACCAATTAAAGCCGGAATTGATAATATTATTGCTTTCTTATGTTCAAGCACTTTCTGTTGTTTGAAACTTGCCACAGCAGTAAGAGTTTGCATTGCAATTGTGATACGGTTTGTTCCGTTTGCTATTGCTGGTGATAAACCCATAAACATAAAAACTGATAAAGAAATTACCGAACCTCCTCCGGCAAGTGTGTTTATGAATCCAACAAAAATTCCAGCCACGATCAAAATTGTTATTTCAATAATACTCATAAATTGTATTTAAATTTTATTGCTAAACCCCTTCTGGGTTTATTTTTTCTATCTTAAATCAACATTCGTTAATCGATAATCGATATTCATTTTTTTTCTTTCAGAATACTGATTGACTATTTAAGATTTATTTTTTCCATCTCAAATTTAAAATTTTAAATTTCCCTAACTTTCTTCCCCAATATTTTGATTACAAGATACATAATAATAATTCCTACAGGGAACAAAATAAAAGATGAAACACCAAAGGCAGCAGGGATAGTTCCAAATGCAATACTCACAGTTCCAACTGTTAGTGCATAAGGCAACTGTGTTCGTACGTGTTCTATGTGGTTGCACGAACATGCCAGAGAGCTTAAAATTGTTGTGTCGGAGATTGGTGAACAATGGTCGCCAAAAACCGCACCTGCAAGTATTGAAGAAACAACTTGATAAAATATTGTCATTGATGCATCATAATCCAGACCATATTCTGTAGAAATTAACCATCCTGCCGGAAGTATCATAGGATATAAAATTGCCATTGTTCCCCATGATGATCCAGTTGAAAAAGCTATTAAAGCTGAGAAAATAAATGTAAGCGTTGGAAGTAAAAATGGTGATAATTGTATATATGATAAACTGTAAGCGATAAATTCGGAAGTATGCAAATCCTTTGTTATTAATGCTAAAGACCAGGCAAGCACAAGAATTATCAAAGCTGTTAACATAGTCTTAAAGCCATTTATCAAACTTTCGATTGTTGTTTTCAAACTCAGGATTTTTTGGCTTATCGTCATTGCAATTGCAACAATAGTTGCGATAATTGAAGCCCATAACAAAGCCTGAAAAGAATCAGACGCTGCAATTATTTCCATCAAACCAGCATCATGCCCAACTGCTTTTTTACCAATTATGATCAAACTAATAATAGTACCAAAAATCAATATCAAAACAGGAATGATGGCATTATACCATCTTGGTTTTATGTTGTTGGAAGTTTTTATTTCTTCATCTTGATTTGAGTTTTTTAAGGTTTTGCCTAAACCAAATTCACGTGCCTTTTTTTCTGCTGTGAGCATTGGTCCAAAATCACGTTTAGTAAAGATTATTATTAAAACAAAAGCTAATGTAAAAAACAAATAAAAACGCGAATCAAGGGAGTTGATAAAAACAATATATGCATTTTCCGAAATACCAATATTATTTATTCCATCTTGAATATAACTTAACTCTACACCAATCCATGTTGTTATTAAAGCAAGAGAAGCAACCGGAGCGGCGGTAGAATCAACAATGTAGGCAAGTTTCTCCCTTGAAATTTTTAATCTGTCAGTAACCGGCCTCATTGTGTTTCCAACAACCAGAGTATTTGCATAATCATCAAAAAATATTAAAAGCCCAAGTAACCATGTAATAAACTGACCCATTAGCGGACTTTTGGCATATTTTGATAAAATATTAACCACACCCTTCATGCCTCCGTTTTTAGTGATAAGATTTATCATTCCGCCAATCAGCATCGAAAAAACAATTATAGAAAGATGGCTT
>Ga0222639_1001402_pt1 | contig 10232 bp, 7 predicted proteins | sample AntAcemetagen185_FD_179863 | JGI IMG/M metagenome (GOLD analysis project Ga0222639, IMG submission 179863) | Saline water microbial communities from Ace Lake, Antarctica - #185 | ecosystem: Environmental > Aquatic > Non-marine Saline and Alkaline > Saline | place: Antarctica: Ace Lake | collected...
AATCCCGGTAATCAAGAGATCTTCAGAGCCGAATGCCCAGCATGAAGCTGACTGGCAGCATGCTGTAGATAACTCCTTCTGTGTGAAAGAGGCTGACGGATCACCTTACTTTGTGCGGCCAGGTTGGCAGCATGCTGGTCTGCTTATGGATTTCTCTAATCACAAGGCGGCCGAATGGTGGTTCAGGAAACGCAATTATCTCGTGAAAGAGTGCGGTGTGGATGGATTCAAAACCGATGGTGGAGAACATCTTTGGGGAGAAGATACCAAATTCAGTAATGGGAAAACCGGGACAGAGATGCTTAATGCATATCCGAACTCCTATATTGGTGCCTATCATGAATTTCTGAAAGAGAGTAAGGGAGCTGAAGGTGCAACTTTCAGTAGATCCGGTAATCGCGGTGCTCAGCAGTTTCCCTGCCATTGGACTGGAGATCAGGGATCCTCATGGGAATCCTATCGTGGAGTAATTAATGCAGTATTGAATGCCGGGCTCTCAGGCATCCCTTTTATCGGGTGGGATATAGGAGGATTCAGCGGTGATATCCCATCGTCTGAACTCTATCTCAGGTCTGCGGCTGCAGCAGCTTTTTCACCGGTGATGCAGTATCACTCAGAGTTCCATGACCACACAGATCCGCATGTTGACCGAACACCCTGGAATATAGCAGAGCGGAACAATACTCCCGAAGTAGTCGGCATCTATCGTATGTATGCAAAACTGCGTTGTGCAATGCTTCCTTATCTTCTACAGGAGGCAGAGTACTGCTGTAAGACAGGAGAGCCTATGATGCGTCCTTTATTGCTGGACAATGCAGGTGATCTGCAGGCATGGAGTATTGAAGATCAGTATCTCTTCGGACGGGCTCTATTAGCTACGCCAATTCTCTATGAGGGAGCAACTTCTCGAAAAGTGTATCTTCCTGCTGGAGAATGGATTGATGTATGGACAGGGAAACAGATTTTTGGACCTGTCTGGATTGAACGTGAGGCGGGAATTGAGTTGATTCCTCTCTACAGATCGGCTGAAGCTGAATGGCCGCTTGATGACCAACTATTTATTAACACCTTTGCTGACTTGTAGGAGCTGAACATGTATTTCCATAAGATAGAGCACCCGTTTAATTTCGTGTTTGGAGAGGATCACAAAGATTTACTTGATGGAAGTATAAGATTCCAAGGGGAAGATCTCGGTAGTGATGTATTTCGGATATCTGCAAAAGGAGATGGTTGCAGACGTTGGGAAACACCTCCCCGGGAGACTGAATTATCGGTACATAAGTTTAATGGGGTTAAATCTTCAGGGACTCTTGAAGTAGGGGGGAAAGGGGAGATTCAGCTCTCCTTTTACGGCAGGGAGCTGCTGAAAACCAGAGCAAATGCAGCATTTGGGTTGTGCGGGAAAAAGTGGATTATGTGTTTTGACCTCTCACCTGAAAATCATTTCTATGGGATGGGTGAAAAAAATATAGGATTTGAAAAATCCGGTATACGGACTAAATTCTGGAATACCGATGTATGGGGGGATTTTTCGGATGATGATGGACTTTATGGAGCTACTGATCCCATGTATATCTCAATCCCGTATATGCTTATTCATACGACGCAGGATGCCTGGGTGGGAATGCTTATACATAATCCCTATCCGGTTTTTATAGATACAGGGGCAAGGCAGGTCATTGAAGGGGTTAAAGACTCGGGAAAGGATGAATCCTTTTTTTATACCGGATCAACAGATGGAATACCCGATATCTACTTAATTGCCGGGAAAAATCCTGCTGAAGTAACCCGGAAACTGCAGCAGCTGAGTGGGGGAGTCCCCAGACCGCCGTTATGGTCACTCGGTTATCAGCAGTCCCGATGGGGATATGGATCTGCAGGTGATCTCGAGCATTTGGATGAAAAATTAACAGAATTGGCGATTCCCTGTGATGGACTTTGGCTTGATATCGATTATATGGATGAATATAAAATATTTACCTTTGACAATGATAAATTCCCCAATCCTTCAGAAACTTTCAATTCTGTTACCGGTAAAACCGGGCGGAAAATTGTCCCAATCCTCGATCCCGGGATTAAGCGGGAAGAGACCTATACCGTCTGCCAGGAAGGGACGGAGGAAGGTATGTTTTGCCTGACTTCGGAGGGAAAACCCTATGTAGGATTTGTCTGGCCAGGTGCATCGCACTTTCCTGATTTTTCCCTTGAACGGGTAAAGGCCTGGTGGGCAGGAAGGACCGAAAAGCTGGTAAATCTTGGGATATCAGGATTTTGGATAGATATGAATGATCCCAGCACGGGTTCGGCCGAGCTGGAGGAGATGCGGTTTTCTGATGGAATGCTTTCACATGAGAGTTACCATAACCAGTATGCGAATGGGATGGCAAAAGCTATGGTGAAAGGATTGTTGGCTGCAGAACCTGAGAAACGACCTTTTGTTTTGACCAGAAGTGGTTATATCGGAATTAATAGTCATGCAGCAGTTTGGACAGGCGATAATCATTCAAACTATCATCATCTTCGAAAGGCTGTAGAGATGGAGCTGAGCCTTTCTTTATCCGGTGTCCCCTTTGCCGGTTCTGATATTGGCGGTTTTGGCTGCAATGCAGAACCGGAGAATTTTATAGACTGGCATAAAACCTGTTTCCTTTTCCCATTCTTCCGCAATCATAGTGCTGACGGTACAGCAAGGCAGGAACCTTGGGCTTTCGACAATGAGGTTCTCAACACTACACGTGAGTATATTCGTGCACGCTATGCATTCAGACCCTATCTCTATAATCTGTTTATTGCGCTGGAAAAAACCGGAGATCCCATCATTCGACCCCTGCTCTATGAGTTTGACGGATATTTTGAGCAGGCATCCCAGTTTATGGTTGGGAGTGCTGTTATGCAGGCTCCGAAAATGGAAGAGGGTAAAACAACGCAGCTGGTAAAGATTCCTCAGGGATATTGGTATGAACCCTGGTCAGGGAAATGGATAGAGGGAATCAATGATTTTGAAGTTTTTCTTGATGGAGAGGGCACTCCTTTATTTTTTCGTGAAGGTTCGATTATTCCATTAAGCAGATATGCTGATGTTGGAGACCCTTTAACAGAGATTGATCTGTTTGTGTGTGCCGGAGGCAGTGGAGAGAGTTCCGGTTCCGGACAGTATGAGTGTGACGGGGGCGAGGGGTATGCATATAAAGAAGGGAGAGTGACTTCATTGGATATTGACTACAATTCACATGAAGGAGATCTTTCTATCTCAATTCAGTGCAGAAAATCAGATTATCGCTCACTTAATATTAGAATTATGATACCGGATTCAATTGTTTCTGCAAACATGGAGATTATCCACTCTGATGGTGCTCGAGAGCTGCAGAATTGTGTATTTTTTCAGCAGAAACTTCCATTGCCCGGGGATTCTAAAAGTGTTAAGGTCTCACAATTTTTACTTATAGATTAACCTAAATCCGGTGGGAAAATTGTTTTAATTTCAATGATTGTATTTATCAAAACTGGTCAAAGCTATATGATTATAACATGAAACAGTTTAACAAACAAAAAAACTATACTCTTTTACTGATAGTAATGCTCTGTTTTTCTATCGCAACAGCTCTCTTTCAGGGTGTCCAGGAAAATTATTTTGCAGGAAGTCTACATATCTCACGATCAGGTCGTGGAATTGTTGAGTTTTTCAGAGAAATGCCCGGACTTCTGCTTTTTCTTATTCTGGCGCTGTTTTACAAAATGCCTGAAAGTCGGATTCTGAGAATTGGTTTTTTTGTAGCAATCGCTGGAATACTAGGGTTTGTTTTAGTGGGAACCAAATTGATCCCGGCTATTTTTTTCCTTACTATATTCAGTGCAGGACAGCATATACTGATGCCCGTTCGGCAGTCCTATGCGGTACATTCAGTTGAAGCGGGGAAAGAGGGTTCAGCACTTGGTTTTATGGGCAGTATACTGAGTATAGGACGGGTAGCTGGTTTTTTTATTGTACCCCTTATATTTCTTATAACAGCGAATACTGAAAATGGATTTATTATTACCTTTATATGCGTAATATTCTTTGCCGTCGGGGCTCTTGTGCTCTCTTTTTTTCTACGGAATGAGGGTGGGCATGTTAAACGACAGCGACTTTACTTTCGGAAAAAATACAAAACATACTACATCCTGCAAAATTTTTATGGTGCCAGGAAACAAGTATTCATCACTTTCGGACCATACGTTCTTGTCCTGAAATATGGGGCATCTCCAACTGTTATTGCTACATTGATGGGTATCTGTGCAGTCCTTAGTATTTTTACAACCCCGTTAATTGGTAAATTGATTGATCGAATCGGATATAAAAAAATTATGGTGGGAGATACCGTAATTCTATTCTTTGTATGTTTGGTGTATGGATTTGCTCACCATCTTTTTCCGGAAAATATTGCCTTCTATGTTATTTGCGGGATATTTATTATCGATAGTCTGGTGTCTCATGCAAGTATGGCAGCCAGTGTCTATGTGAAGGATTTAAGTGATAACCAGGAAGAGATGACTGCAACATTAACTACAGGAATATCACTGGATCATGTGATCAGTATATTTATTGCTCTGGCAGGCGGGTTTATTTGGGAGAATGTAGGTATAGAACTACTCTTTGTTCTTGCAGCTGTTATGGCGGTAATGAACTCACTAATAGCATTGACTATTAAACCAATAAAAAAACTAACTTCTGATACCCAGGAAGTAAGTTCAGTTTAATAATAGCTACTCTTAGACTGGATGCTATTAGCTCATAGCATGGTTATTGATTACCTATACACTTTTGTTTTTAATTCAGAATTTCCTGAACCCGTCCAACCTGCCCGTCAGTGAGACGAACCTTTATTCCATGAGGATGGAATTGTGATTTTGTTAATAAATTAGCAACAACACCTTCTGTTAATTTACCGGTTCTCTGATCCTGCTTCAATACAATAGCTACTTTTAATCCGGGGTTTACATTCTCTCTTTTTTGTCCATTCATGCAACAATCATATCCTGATTAAAAACTTATTTATACCCAATTCATCCCGATAGAGTTTATTAGTTGTCGACAGGGAAGATTTTACCCATATGAAATTTCAATATTATAGATTTGCTATTTCACTTTTAGAATATAGTTAATCACATCCCGTGCAGTAAAATCAGCTCTTTGTTTCAATAGATTCCTTACGTTTTCCAGACGGGAGCCAATTGTTACAATAGCTTTTTCGGTATATCCATCTTCATACTCACTGGGCATGCCGATAGTGGCAAATAATGCATTGCAGAGGCAACGCTTTCCTGAAGTGCCATCATCTATGACTCCCTCTTTGTTTCTATATGCTTCGGAGTTTTCAGCCGGACAACGGTATCCGATTGAACCATCCTCTTTCTTGTAGAGCTGCCTTAGATAGCCCATGTTGCAGACTTTTTTTCTTCGTTCAAAGAGAGCTGATTCCGAGAGAGTATCAAGCATCCGCATAACTTTGAATGGGAAGCCTGTGGGTGAGGCATTCGCATCGGTGCTGACTTGACTTATACCGCGTCTGACCACTTCCCGAATACGATTTTTGAGATCAGGAAATATTCCGGATTCCTTGCAGAGTGCAAAAGGTGAGCCTACTTGTATGCCGGCTGCTCCAGCTGCCAAGGCTGCTTCCAACTGTTCCGGTTCTCCATACGATCCGGCCATCCAGAATGGAATCCCAAGGTCTTTAAGTTTTTCGGTATTTATTCTATCCCGGTCACCATAAATTGGTTCACCGGTTTCATCGAGCTGCATTTTTCCTCGTGGCGGAGCGTTATGTCCACCTGCATCATGACTTTCAAAGATCAATCCATCTACCGGTCCGGATGCTTTTTTAGTCATGAGATTTGCCAGGAGGTTGGAAGAAACTATTGGCAGGAATTTTGGGAGTCTGAGTGAAGGGAGCTTTTTACCAAACAGTGATGCCGGATCAAAATGAGAAAAGAAGCTCTCTTCTTTTTCCGTATTTTCTACATTCAGGCGTAGCGCGGCAGGGAGGTTTTTTGCTAATTTACTCAAAATCCCCGGGAATTCAAGAGGAATTCCGGCACCCACGATTACATAATCAATCCCTGCCAGAAGTGCCCCATAAAGGGAGGAGAGGGTGGGAAGTTGTATTTTCTCCAGGTAATTAACTCCTACAAAACCCGTATGATTCTCCTTTGCCAACCATGTCTCAGTAAAATTAGCAACTACGGTTAAAGCGTTGAGAAAGTTATTATTTTTAGTAGTAAATTTTGGCGATCTGGCATAGTGATGTCTTTTTTTTATTCCTCCAGGAACAAAATACTTTTCCAGAATATTTCGGGCTGTATCCCGAAAGGGGAATTCGGCCAATGCCCGTCTCATGTGACCGCCGGGATCTCCATCCTGAAGTCTGCGCATCAACACTCCATCCAAACATGTCCCGGAAATTACTCCGAGTTGTCCGGCACTGGATACTGCATTGGCTAAACGCCAGTTAGAGACGCCTACACCCATACCGCCTTGAATCAGGAGAGGATTGCTCATTAAGAACCCCTTATCTTTTTTAGACATTACGTGGATTTTATGTCAATAATAGAAATTAGTAAATCCTAAAAAGCATGGGATCTACTAGACTCGCTGAAACTTTATCAGTTTTCCAATGTGATATATTTATTGCCTCGGGTAATGACTGTGTGGCGGGTTTTCTGAAGATTATGTACAGGAGCATTATCGAAAAGCAGATCAGCCTAATATCAATTTGGCGATGACTCATTCCTATAAAGCAAATATTGTTCTTGAATTAAAAGATAAAAATATTCTCCAAATGAAAAGTTTACTAGCGATATAAAAAACAAAGAAACTATGTCCAGCATAAGTACCTTTAATCTTTTATATATGCAGATCCCTCTTTGGATAGAATATAAAGATTCCTGCAGTTGTTGCTGCTATGATTCCCAATGAGATCAGTAGAAACACACCCTCAAGAGAACCTTCCTGGAAAATATAGTTAGCTTCGAAATATTTAAAAGGAGTAATATACTTCAAAAAATCAATCTTTTTACTCATTCCGATAAGCACCGAGAGAAAATAAGCTGCAAGCAGGATGCTGACTGAATAGGTTCCGGATTTTCTGTATCGTTTAGTTACTGCCGCCAAGAACATTCCAATGCTGAGAAATATCATCTGAATAATGAACATGGCTAAAAGCATCAGTAGAAGGAACTTGTTGAATTCAATTCCAGGTTCATATTTAGCAGTTGTGGCATAGAGTGTCAAACCAGTAACCGCATTGATTATGATACAATTTATAACGGCACTGATCCACTTGCCTATAATGATTTTTTGCCGTGATATTGGTAGTGTAAGAAAGAACTCTACCGTTTTATCACGCTCTTCTTTGGAAATTATGGAACTACCCAGCAAAACTGCATAAATGGCAAGGGTGATATAGAAATAGACTGATGTCATACTCACAAAACCGCTCACGGTAGTAAGGTTCGCACCGCTCATGGAAAATGCATCCATTAAAGCCTTCGGCATAGTATCCAGTATTTTTCCCATTTCAGGATTATTATAGTAAGCCGAAAATTCCGACATCATTACCATAACGATAGCTATTATGCAGCCGCACCAGATAAAGAGTGATTTCATATGGGCACGAAGCTCTCTTTTGATAATATTCATGAAAAATCTCCTATAACGAATGAATGTTGCGTCTTAAGTAGAGGATATAGCTCATTATTAAAGAGACAATTATGATACCTATACTTATTGCGGCCTGAACAGTATCATACTTACCCTGTTTCAAAATATAACCAGCTTCAAAGTGGTTGAAAGGAGTTATAATCCCCAGAATCTTCCCTCCTATGATCTTCTGCAATGCGCTTAGGATATAGAGACCGAAGGCAAGAGCCATTGAGAAGGAGAGAACGCTGCGTATTTTTTTAATCATCACTGAGATAAGCATTCCCACACTTAAAAAGAAGAGCTGGAAGAATACAATAGATGACAAGAGGACAAATATTTTATCAGGTTCAAATGGGTGGCCGTCCCTGAAAAGCAGGATGCTGCCGAAGATCCCGATCCCGGTGCAGATGGTGGTTGTCAGCAGGCCTGCAAAGGCAGCCATGAATTTTGAGATGAAGATTCGCCGTCTTGAGGCTGGTTTAGTCATAAGAAAATCCGCAGTCAGCTCCCTCTCTTCAACAGAGAGAACCTGAAATCCGTAAAATGAACTCTGGATGGCCAGGCAAATCTGAACGAATGTAAAGAGAAAGGCAAGATATCCGGCAATCGAAGATAATGACAAACCACTATTCATCCCCAGAGCTTTAAGTAGTTCTTTCGGGTAATTTTCCAACAGAAGATCCATCATAGCAGTATCAACCGCAAAATTTGAATAAAAAGTCATAAACATGGAGAGAAGAGCTATTATGGAGATTGACCATATGGTGACTGATTTTCTATACAACTTAAGTTCATACATAAATATATTCATAACGGCATCACCTATTTGTAATAGTGCATGAAGATCTCTTCTAAAGAGGGCTCTTCGATAAGTATGTCCTGAATCTTTTCAGAACTGATTGCTTTGATCATCCTATTAATATCACCATTATAATAGAACTGTATCTTTCCTGCTTCTGCCTTTCGTTCCGTTACTCCTTCAAACGAGAATCCTGATTCATTCAGCTGATCCCCTTTGACAATGACTTTTTTGTAATGTACATCACCAAGTGTATTCATATCCTCCACCTTTATGATGGAACCTTCTTTAATTATTGCGACCCGATTACAGAGGGCTTGGACCTCTGCCAATATATGGGATGAGAAGAAGACTGTAGCTCCTTTTTTGTTCTCTTCAGCGATGATATCAAAGAATTTCTGTTGCATAAGCGGATCAAGACCACTTGTTGGTTCATCAAGCATAATTAGTTTCGGTTCATGAAGCAGTCCCTGGACAATTCCCACTTTTTTCTTGTTACCATAGGAGAGATCCTCAATGCGGCGTTTCAGATCCAGTCCCATAATCTCTGCAAGTTCATGAGTGCGTTTTGTGCAGTCCTTCTTATAGAAGCTTGCTGAGTATTTAAGAAGATCGATCACCTTCATCTTATCGTAATAGAAGACCTCTGATGGCAGATATCCAATTTCCTGACGAATTTCAGGGCCATATTTTATACAGTCTTTACCGAAAATAGTGGCTGATCCGCTTGTAGGGAAAATAAGAGATAGCAGGGTTCGAATGGTCGTTGACTTTCCGGCACCATTTGGTCCAATAAAACCGAATATTTCTCCCTCTTCGACATTGAAACTTACATCAATGATGCCTCTGGCTTTTCCGTAATATTTACTCAATTTGTTGATCTCTATCACATTCATCTCATTTATTCCTCTTGTTGGAGTGGCAAAAATACGCACTTTTTTCAAATCATGCAAATTATGCTGTTAATAATAGACGCAGGATATTCCCATGTCTAGTACTCTGTACAACTTAAAGCTTAGGATTCTTACTTGTACGCGGTAGGCATCTGCATCGTCAGAATACGAAGTAAAAAATCAAGATTTTTTACTTTTTGCAGTATAATAATTCACATAGTTCGTTATTATACTGCAAATATAGATTTTTTTAATAAATTAAATTTTATCGATAAAAATATACTTGATTAATTTACTAAACTATTCTATATTAGATTAATAATTTACTAAGAGATTAGAAGGAGAAATGAAGAATGAAAAAAATTACAATGGTAACTGTTGTTGCACTTGTTTTGATTGCTGCTTTATTTGTTACTGGTTGTGCTAAATCTGAACCGGAAATAGTTGAGAAGATTGTAGAGAAAATCGTTGAAGTGCCTGTTGAAGCACCCGCCCCTGTATCTGATGGTTCTGAAGATCTGAAGATCAGCTTCCGAAAGAACCTGGTTACAGATGATGTTGAGAACTATTTCACCTTTAGTGGAAATATCCGCTACATCGCTGTAGACAAAGATCATGCTGATGAAGTTTCCGGTGCATCTGCACTTGGTTCAACACATGTATTCCAGACATATATCTATGATGTAAATGCACAGAGAACCTTTTCCGGTGGTCTGAGAGGAGTATTCCTGTTTGCAGTAACTCCTTATACTCAGGTTGAAGGCGATAACTTTAGTGCTTCAGAAGCAGCTGACGGAACAATCACCATTCAGTATGCACACCGTGGAACCGCTTACCGAATCGTAACCGATGCTAATGG
>Ga0222639_1001420_pt1 | contig 10137 bp, 10 predicted proteins | sample AntAcemetagen185_FD_179863 | JGI IMG/M metagenome (GOLD analysis project Ga0222639, IMG submission 179863) | Saline water microbial communities from Ace Lake, Antarctica - #185 | ecosystem: Environmental > Aquatic > Non-marine Saline and Alkaline > Saline | place: Antarctica: Ace Lake...
ATATTTCCGAGTATAAATAGAAAAAAAGACTCTGTCATCCTGATGCGTCGGCTGACGGAGAAGGATCTATTCATGATACAGGGTACAGTGATATGAATAGATCTTTCCCCGAAACTTCAGGGCGGACGGCAGGCAGAAGTTAGAAGCCGAAAGAATAGTGAACTGTCTACCTTAACCTTAACCTTAACCTAAGCCTTAACCTTAATTCTTGTAAATGCTTTCCTATCCTTGTATTTTACAAAGTTAATAATAAAAATACTTGGAATCATAAAGAAGAAAAACTGAAGGAATTATTATGAAACATGTATCATTAATTTTAATCATTCTAAGCATTTTAGTGTTTTTCTCCTGCTCCATTGAAGATCTTTTCAAACAACCTGAGGTAGTTGTCACGGGGTACACTCTGCTTGAACTTCCAACGGATACAGCTTTTCTTGATATTGATATGAGCATTACCAATATGGATAAACGCCAGGTCCATATCTATGACGTTGAATATATTGTCGTTCTGGAAGAAATTACACTTCCTCTACAATCAACTGTTCTTGATATGGATATTTATCCGGATTCTACGACCGATATGACCTTACCGCTGAGTATGGTGACGAGTGATGCCATCAAGATACTTGCCAAATTGGATGCCGGTGAGGAATTATCATACTCGGTCACAGGACTTTTTCATGTTGATGATCCGGTCTTTAATCTCTTTGATCTCCCGCTAAATATTAGTGGAACAGCTGAAGTTGATGCCGGTTATGAAGATTTCTATGATATGCCGACTGTTACTCTTATTGATATCGCTGGAAACTTCACAGCCAATGGGTCGGATTCTTATATTTTTGATTTTACGGTTTCATGTTTGGTGGAAAATATGGACAGTCGCGGCGTTACCATCAATGAAGTGGAATATGTTGTCTATATTGAAGGAATACCTTCTGAAAAGCACCTTTATTCAGATAGCTATTCGACAGATCTCGTTTTTGAAGGAAATGGTTCGGATTCACTTACATTACCGATCATGCTGACTCTGGATGCAACATCGGGTGCTCAATTGGCAACGGCGATCGGGGACGGTAGCATTGATTATGTAGTTGAAGGTATCTTCCATGCCACAGGAGTAGACAGTTTGCAAACGGATTTTTCACTTCCACTTTACCTTACAGGCAATATTAACGCCAATATTTTATCGACACTTTTTGTACAACCCACGATCGAGGTCACTGGCTATGAATTATTAGAGCTCCCGGGTGATACAACTTTCATGAATATTACGATGCTCTTGACCAATAATGATACTCGAACCGCTCATATCTATGATGCTGATTATCAAGTTGTTGTTGACGGCATTTCAGCGCTTCCGGAGTATATGATCGTCGATCAGACCATTCCGGTTGATACCATTACTTTAACCATGCCGCTGACCTTACTCACAGCAGATGCCATTCAGATTTTAGACAAATTGGATGCCGGTGAATCCCTACCCTATACTTGTACCGGTACCTTCCATCTTGATGATCCGGTCTTTGAAGATTTTGACCTACCTATCGATATTTCCGGCACAGCAACCGTGGACGTTGGCTACGAAGATTTTTACGATCAACCCGTGGTTACGGTAAATAATATGTCAGGAAATTATCACATTAATGGCTTTACTTCCTATACCATTACCTATGATGTTAACTGCACAGTTCAAAACCTAGAAGCACGCGCCGCGACGGTTGATGAGATCGAATATACGGTCACCATCGAAGGGACGAAATCCGGCAAACATTATTACAGTAACACCTATTCAAGTGATTTCGTAATCGGAGCAAGTGCGACCGAGAATTTGACTCTGCCCGTCACATTTAATTTAAGCGTTTCAAGTGGTGCCGCCATGGTGACTGCACTTGCTGATGGTACCGTGGAATATATTGTCGAAGGTACGTTTCATGTTATTCTCGTCGATGGCACGGAAGCGGACTTTATTCTTCCCTTGTACGTAACAGGCAGTGTACCTGCGACGATGATCGCGAATTAATTGATAATTGACAAAGGACAAAGGACAATTAGAAGAAGGAGAATAAAATGAAGCCATTAAAATTAAAAACATCCATTTTGATCGCATCCATCTATGCGGCGGTGTTTTTTGGGGTGATGAGATTAATTAATAAAGTTATTCCTTCTAATGGAATTTCCGGAAGTGCATATCATGCATTTAAAGCTTGGAATGCCTGGACACCATTGGTATTAGGCATGATCGCTTTTGTTCTTTTTGGTGTTTTGGTATACAAGACAGACTGGAAGAAACGATAAATGATGATGAATTATGGATGTTGGATGATGAATCAAGTGATAAGTTATGAATTATAAGTGATGAGTAGAACCATGAAATACATTCTCAAACTGTCATCTTGAACTCTCCTTCGTCAAAACTTCGGAGAGTAAACAGAGTCGCCTGCCCACCGACCTGTGCATCGTAGCTTTAGCGAAGATGTAAGCTTGAAGAGCGAAGGTTGGGAAAGATCTATTCATGCTACGAAAGATTTTGAAATAAACATCGTGAATGCTGGCCGGAATACAATCTAACCAACGATTTTGAGATGGTGGCAACGCATTTTAAATTAATTGAGAATAACTTAATATAGGTCAAATAAAATGAAATATCGTATCGCTAAAATTCTGTTACTCTTTCTGCTAATTCTTACAAGCGCCTGCAGTTCGTCCGGAAAGCTTTCCCAAAGATTGTATCCCTCCGATAACCTGGTCATTCAATACCATTCAAAATGGACAAAAGTGTACTACCCAAAACGTATAAAGGTATTTATGACAGAACCATTACGCAAAGGCGATATCGTTTTTATCGGAGACAGTATCACGCAACAAGGCGGCGACTGGAGCGAAAAATTCGGGCGGAGTGATATCAAGAACCGTGGAATTGGCGGAGACGTCACAGACGGCGTCCTAGCACGTTTGAACGAGGTCTGTCATGCCAAACCCAAAGCCGTTTTCATTATGATCGGCATCAACGATATTTACAACTGGTATAATAAGTGGGGCATTCCCTCCCCCGACTATGTGGGAAACAATATTCCCAAGATCGCCAAAGAGATCCACCGTAAAAGTCCTAAAACAAAAATCTATGCTCAGACTGTTCTTCCTACCGATTTAGAAGCTGTGAAAGACGCTATTATAACCGTGAACGAGATCATTAAATCAGGTGAAGCGCAAGGGCATTATCAGGTCATAGATCTTTATTCAGCTTTTGTTGGTCCAAACGGACTGATCAAACCCGAACTGACCAAAGATGGAGTTCATTTGACTGCGGAGGGGTATGCGCTTTGGGTGGAAATGGTGAAAGAAACTATAAACGATGAACGATGAATGATGATGAATTATGAATTATGAATTATAAGTTATGAGTACCAAGGTACTTTTCAAGTAATTTAGTCCCGTAGGGACCTAACCTTTGTAGTAAATCGATATTGTAGAAATTCTAGCTCCGTAGGAGCGACACATGATCAGTCAAACCAATTAAATAAATAAGTTTCGTTATAATTAATTTCATATCTCCTAGATTCAAGTAGTAAGTGCAATTTTATAATTCTCAAAAAATACTTCATTTGGAGTTAAATAGCCAAGTGTTTTCCTAGGTCGATTATTAAGCTTTTTCGTTGCCATAATTAACTCCTCATCTGTAATGGTTCTAAAATCTCTATCCTTTGGAAAATACTGTCTTATCAAGCTATTGGTATTTTCATTTAATCCTCGTTCATACGATGCGTAAGGATGAGCAAAGTAAAAGTCCGTTTCCAGGGTTTCAGCCGTTTCTTCATGTAAAGCAAACTCTTTTCCGTTATCTGATGTAATCGTGTAAACAATATCTTTCAAGGGAAGTAAAAGTTTACTCATTGCTTTACTAACTAAATCTGCTGTTTTTCGTTCAACTTTATAAATAAGACAAATCTTTGTTTTCCGTTCTGTTAATGACACGATAGCTCCTTTATGAGCCTTTCCGATTATCGTATCTGCTTCCCAATCTCCAATGCGTTCTTTTGTCTCAACAATAGCTGGACGCTCCTCAATACTTCTCCTATTCTTGAGTATGCCCCTGCGTTCATGCGACCCATAACGTTTTCTCCTCTTTGATTTGCAACGCAAATGTGTGTATAAATTACCACCTGTTTGCTTATCTTTAATGATAAACTGATAGATCCATTCATGACTGATAGATATTCTTTCTTTCAGTTTCATTGTTCCGGATATTTGTTCAGGAGACCAATCGTCTTTTAGATACAATCTTACTTTATTCCAGGTGGCTTCAGCGATACGTGGCGGTGATTTATCCTGGCGACGTTCCACTGCCTTTTGTTGTGTCTGTTTAGGCCGATATCCGCGTTTGCCGCTGTTACGTTTTAATTCACGTGATATTGTTGATTTATTTACTCCGATTGCAGCGGCTATATCTTTTTGTAAATAATCCTTCTTTAACAGGATTCTGATAGCGTATCTTTGTTCACAGGTAAGCTGTTTGTAAGTTCTCAATTGTGCACCTTAAGTTTTGTTGCAAAAACAGGTTGCATCTTACGATAGCTTGCCTGTTTTTACAAAGCTCTTTCAGTTGCACTTACTTGTTGAATTCAGGTCTCTTTAATAAATTCAAATATTCATCTCTAAAAGTTGATATTTTGTGATGCTCAGGTTGGTTTAGAATATATTTTGCAACAGCATCAATCTGAGATCTGGAATAGCTAAATGACCCAAAACCTTCTTGCCACCTAAATTGTCCATTAAACCATCTGTTCTCATTTATCCATTTTGATGAATTCGCTTTAATGGTTTTAGTTAGATCAGAAACAGATATTGATGGGTCCAGTCCGATAAGAACATACACATGATTAGGATTACAATAAATTGAGAGCGGTTTAGATTTTTTTGTTATTTATAATGCCACAAATGTATTTTTCCAATTGAACTCAATGTTTCTCAAAGATCTGTTTTTCTCTGAAGCTCACTGCAAAAATAATTTGTACGTATAATTGTGAATATGTATTCGCCATGTTTCCCCCATGCTGTGTCGCTCCTAAGGAGCTTGGTTTATTCTTTTAACAATTTTTCAAAGCTGCCGTCCCTACGGGACTAAGACTATCGCTCCTACGGAGCCTGATTTCGTTCGGTGTCAAATTACTACAATGCTGTCGTCCCTACGGGACTGAAGCTTCCGCTCCTACGGAGCTTGGTTTTGCGCTATGCCAAATTACTACAAAGCTGTCGTCCCGATTAGGCTGCATTCATAATTTATCATTCATCACCCATCATCCATAATCCATAATTAATCATCCATAATTCATCATTACTAGACGCAAAATATTGCGTCTCTACACAAACATAAAATCTTTTTGAATTACTATATCAAACGCGAATAATAATCCCCTTTCCCCCTCTTCACATATCCCTTTAACTCCAAATCCAACAGTGCTTTCATAATGTCGGCTCTTCCCAATTTGCAGTTCAGAAAAATATTGTCAATATGGATACCTTCTTTGTTTAAACAAGCTAGAACAGTTTCCTCTTCCACTCCCAGTTTTTTTCTTTTGGCCGATTCAACGAAGATGTCTTTTTGTCCCTTTAGTCGGTCTTTGAGGAAAGGATATTCATTGATGACATCTTCGGCATTTTCAACGATCTTGGCACCAAGTCGGATCAATCTATGGCAACCGGTATGACGACCTTTAAGAGCGTTTCCGGGGACGGCAAAAACATCGCGGTTCTGTTCATTGGCATTCAGAGCAGTAACAAGTGAGCCGCTTTTAGTTCCGGCCTGAACCACGACCACTCCCCTGCTAAGTCCGCTGATAATACGATTCCGGCGAATAAAATTTGAAGGCAATTGGGCTTGTCCAATTAGTGTCTCACTACAGACCACTCCCTTTTCTTTGATCTCGTCAAAAAGGTGCTTATTCTCTGCGGGATAAATGGTATCCAACGAAGTTCCAAACACAGCAATGGTCCGTGCGCCCTCATCCAATGCGGCGCGATGAGAGATGGAATCGATACCTTTGGCCATACCGCTGACAATACAAATACCTTGTTTGGCGATCCCACCGGCAATTTTGTAACACATCTGCTTGCCGTAATCATCGGGATAGCGCATGCCTACGACCCCAAATGCGACATCGTCTTCGTGCTTGAATGCACCCATCGTCATCAATACCGGTGGCGGGTCGTAGATCTGCTTTAAAATATCGGGGTATTGCTCGTCTCCCAGTGTGATGATCTTCGCTTTTTTCTTTTCAACCCAATTTAATTGAGTATCGACTGCTTCCTGATAATCTTTATTTACGATCGCTGATGCTTGATCATCGGTAATGCCCGGAATTTGCATGAGCCTTTGTTTGTTTTCCTGAAGTGCCTGCTCGGCAGAACCAAATGTCTGTACCAAGATTTTATATAAGCGCGGACCTATACCTTCCACGCACATGATTGAAATTGATGCTATATCCATTAAACTTAAAAACTCCAACATACAAGTTAAGAGTACAAATTAATACCTCACACAAAGGAACGAAGAACACAAAGAGTAACCTCACACAAAGGCTCAAAAAGCACAAAGACACAAATTTCTATAATGCTTTTGTTTTTATGCATTATAAATGAGATTGTAGCTCTAAAACTTTTTCGCATTTTCATATTTTGCCATTAATTATCCTTTTTATACCGTCCTTCATTAAGGCTTCACCAAAATTGATCAATAATCCTAATTTGTATTCTGTTAATTTTAAATAGGTTAATAATCGCTTTTTATCAGTATTTGTTATTTGTGTTTTTGATTTTAATTCAATTATTACCTTATCATTTATTATCAGGTCAGCAATAAATGCTCTGTCAATTTGTATATCTTCGATCTCCATTGGCATCGGCACTTGACGTTTTACATCTAATCCTCTTTTTGTAAGGTATTTCTCCAATATGCATTCATAAACAGACTCAAATAATCCCGAACCAATTTTAATATGAATTTTGTAAGCACAATCAACAATTATTTTCGAGATATCATTCTCATTCATTTTCGTCCATCCTTGTTTATTACGTATTAATTTAATATTTGGACATTTTTATTGCCATACATAATATTCAAACTTGACAAAGTGTGATTCTTGACACAAAAAAAAGCCACAAGTAAACTTTGTGGCTTTGTGTCCTTAGTGTCTTTGTGTGAGGCTATTCGACGTATTCGGCAAGCGTATAAATCAGTTCGTCCGTTTTATACCGTGTTACTGATGATATGTGTAAGACCTTTTCATCCAGTTCAAAGTCGTCTTTATAACTTTTTATATCCACGCTATCCATTTTGGTGATACAGACCAGTCGTGGTTTATGAGCCAATTCTTTATTAAATGAAACCAATTCAGCTAAAAGCGTCTCAAATGCAACCTTGATATCCTCTTCATTTACGTCGATCATGAAAAGCAGGACTTGCGTTCGTTCAATATGACGCAGAAACTGATCTCCCAGTCCTTTTCCAAGATGTGCGCCCTCGATCAATCCAGGGATATCTGCCATCACAAAGGATTTATAATCACCATAACGAACAATTCCAAGATTGGGTATCAATGTGGTAAAAGGATAATCCGCGATCTTGGGCTTTGCGGCGGAAATAGCTGACAATAAGGTACTTTTACCGGCATTCGGGAAGCCGACCAGTCCAACATCGGCCAGGATCTTGAGTTCAAGTTCCAGATTCAAATATTCACCGGGCAATCCGGGCTTTGCATAACGCGGTGCTTTATTGACCGAGTTTGCAAAATGCTGATTTCCCCAGCCTCCATTACCTCCTTTGACGGCAACGAAGACCTGTCCATCCTCGACCATATCGGCTACGATCTCATCGTCTTTATCTAAATTTTTGATCAGGGTTCCAACAGGCACGGTGATCGTAATATCTTTTCCTTTTTTACCGGAACGATTATTCCCTTCGCCCGGGCGGCCATTATCGGCTTTGTACTTTCTGTTATAGCGCATATCCTGAAGTGTATGCAATTGCGAGGTCGCAACAATGGTCACCGACCCGCCGTCACCGCCGTCACCCCCATCGGGTCCGCCTTTGGGCATGAATTTTTCACGATGAAAACTGACACAGCCCCCACCTCCGTTACCGGCAGTGATCTCAATTTGAGCTATATCTACAAATTTCATCTTTTCACCTTATTTGCTTCCCGAAGAAGCTTTAACTGATTTTTTTTTCTTGTAATCGTTGACGTAAAAACCTTCGCCCTTGTAGATCACACCGCCCCCGCCGGAAAACAGGCGAACAAGTTCACCGCCACAGCTTGGGCATATCTTTAGCGGGACATCCGACATATTCTGATATTTCGTCAGATGTTTACCACAAACCTTGCATTGATATTCATAATTCGGCATATGTTTTCTTTTACTTAGCCTGTAAAGCGGCAACCGCTGTCAGATTGACAATATCTTCCGCAGAACACCCGCGTGAAAGATCATGGATGGGTTTGTTCATGCCCTGAAGGATTGGACCGACTGCTTCATAACCCGCAAAACGTTGAACCAGTTTGTAACCGATATTTCCGGCATTCAGATCCGGAAAGATCAGAACATTGGCTTTACCCGCGACCAGTGAATCCGGTGCTTTTTGCTTACCAACATTTTCCACGATAGCTGCATCGGCTTGCATTTCGCCATCGATCTTTAATCCGGGCTGAGCTTTATGTGCAATTTGATAGGCTTTTTTCACTTTGTCGACCAATTCGTGACAAGCAGAGCCCATGGTTGAAAAAGAAAGCAGGGCCACATGAGGTTCTTCATTGAAAATAGCTTGATGTGTTTTTGCTGTCGTGAGTGCGATCTCGGCTAATTGTTGTGCATCGGGATTCGGGTTAACGGCACAATCTGCAAATGATAATGGCGGACGCTTGTCCGGTGAGAACATCAGCATATCGGAGGACATTACCGTCACACCGGGAGCGGTCTTGACGATCTGTAAACCTGCACGAAGAACGTGAGCTGTAGGATTCAAAGCACCGCTGATACATACATCGGCACGGTTCATACGCAGCATCATCGCGCCAAAAAATGTAGGATCATTCATGATCTCTCGGGCGCGTTCGGGAGTCATTCCTTTTTTCTTGCGTAATTCAACATATTCTGTAACGTATGCTTCAAAATCAGGATCCTGTTCAGGATCGACCTGTTCAACCCCATCTAAGAACACACCGGCTTCACTGGCGGCTGACAATAACTGTTCTTCTGAACCCAGTATGGTAACACGGGCAATATTTTCTTTAGCGATCCTTACAGCTGCAGCAGCGATCCGTGGGTCTTTTCCTTCCGGCAGTACAACATGAACATCAGTATCTTCAATAGCACGTACTCTCAGGCGTTCAAGAGGGGTCATTCTTTCTCCTTAGTATCAAATTTCTTTATAAGTTCAGTTTTTACATGATCCGGTACAAATAATGTAACGTCACCGCCAAATTCAGCGATCTCTTTGATCATGGAAGAGCTTAAGTATGTATATTTTTCTTTCGGCATGAGGAATACGGATTCAACATCTTTGCCAATCTTTCTATTTAATAAAGCCATCTGGAATTCATATTCGAAATCCGATACGGCGCGCAATCCTCGAATGAGAGCAGATGCACCCCGTTTATGACAAAATTCAACGATCAAACCACTAAAACTTTCTACTTCAACACCGGAGATGTTTTTTACGGTCTCGCGTATTAATTCCTCACGTTCTTTCGTGGAGAATAAAGGCGTTTTACTCGTGTTTGTGGCAACGGCAACGATCACTGAATCAAAGATCCTGGCGGCTCGTTTAATGATATCCAAATGTCCGTATGTGATCGGGTCAAATGTCCCCGGATAGATCGCGATTTGATGCATAATACCTCCAAGCTTATAAACTTACGAATTTACACTTTTTTTTGTGTGGGAACAATTAATAAAAGTTATAAGACCTGCCAGCTTGCCCGATCTTTGTTCGGATGCTGGCTGGTCGAGAATTATCTATCCGACCATCAGGCAGATCCTCTTCCCGATTACCAAGACCAAAACAAGTATTATTTTACTAAAATCGGATTTACAGAGCGATAATTAGGTATGTAAGGTTTACCGGAGTTTATGATAGCACAAATT
>Ga0222639_1001449_pt1 | contig 10011 bp, 8 predicted proteins | sample AntAcemetagen185_FD_179863 | JGI IMG/M metagenome (GOLD analysis project Ga0222639, IMG submission 179863) | Saline water microbial communities from Ace Lake, Antarctica - #185 | ecosystem: Environmental > Aquatic > Non-marine Saline and Alkaline > Saline | place: Antarctica: Ace Lake | collected...
TTTCAATAACTAACTTTTTTATTTATTTTTTATCTTTGCAGTTTTTTCAATTATCTTTTAATAAACTCAATAATGAAAATTTAATTGCTACTAAATGACTTAATCCCAAATCCGAATTTTTTAATGTATATTGTAAATTTAATGACTTAAAATTTATTTCCGTTCCGACCATAATACCACAATATTCTCTGTAACCAAATCCTAAATTAAAAAGTTTTTTATATCCAATCTGGATTGAGGGAATTATTTCAATATTACCGACATCGCTTAAATTCATTCCGTATTCTCTATTTTCCGAAATGATAAATACCGTTGAAATACCAGGATTAATATTAAAATCCATTAGATCAATTGGCAAGATCCAATTACCTGAAATGGTTGGTGGATATAATTCAACTTCACCATTTGTATATACAGTCGTTGCTGAAGGTAAATTTTGTATTTTATATAACGAATGCAAATGTTTTCCTTCTTTATAAGCAAAGAAATCGAATGAAATGCCAATTCCATTTTCAGATATTAAATTTGAATAATAAAAATTCATAGTAATTCCGGTCTCATACGATAAAATTTTTCTAAAAGGTAATCCAAAATTTACAATATAATTACTTAAACTTTTAAATGTAACGTTATCATAATTTATTCTTTCGCCGGAATCAAACTTTCCATTTCCTTCACCGGTGTCATTTGTTCCGGGAACTCCATCTTCTCCAAAATCCATTAACGCATTTCTTGAATCCGGCACACTTTCAACTGCAATTCTTGAAACCATTACTCCAAGATTTCTATCTTTTGACAAACTAAATGTATTTGCTACAGAACTTGCTGTCAAATTATTATTAAACCAAATCGAATGATATAAATAAAAATTGTTTCCGTTTTCGTTTTTCATTCTCAGTGGATTCCAATTAACATTCTCACTTCCACTTTGAAGCAAACCGAAAACACCGTAATATAATTCTCCACCAGGTCCATTGATCAATTCTTTCATTTCATTGCCATAACTTTTATATTCAATGGCAAAATTCGGACTTATCATCATGACAAGTAAAATTACAATTGGAATGATTATTTTTTTGTTTTTTGCTTTTTTCATATTAAGTTAATTTATTAAATTATTATATTGTTCCCAAATAAATAATTTCTAATTTCTCAACCTTAATCTCAACCTTAACCTTAATTCAACTTCCCATCGATCAAAGTAAATCTCTTTTGAGCAATTTTACTCACCTCTTCGTCGTGAGTAACAATAAATAATGTTTGTCCAAATTCTTGATGGATCTTTTGAAATAATTTTAAAACTCTTTGTCCTGTTTCATGATCGAGATTTCCAGTTGGTTCATCAGCAAGTAAAATATCAGGTCTATTTATCAATGCTCTACCAATTGCTGCTCTCTGTTTTTCGCCACCGGAAATTTCAGATGGATAATGATGACCTCGTTCTAAAATATTCAAAAATTCCATCAATTCTTCTGCAAGTTTAAACGCCTCTTGTTTTGTTTTTCCAAAAAGCATTGCAGGTATTGCTACATTTTCCAAAATTGTAAATTCCGGTAGTAAATAATGGAACTGATAAATGAATCCAAAATGTTTTAAACGATATTCAGCTAATTCATTCTCTTTTAAATTTGTCAAATTTGTTTCTAATAAATGAATTGATCCGCTACTTGGGAAATCCATTGTTCCCATAATATTCAATAGCGTTGATTTTCCCGAACCAGACGGCCCCATTAATGAAATAAAATCACCTTTATTTAGACAAAAATCAATGTTTTTCAGCACATGTAATGTTTTCTCTCCAGATGAATAATTTTTATTTATCTTTTCTACTTTTAATAGTTCCATTTCAATAATTCCTAATTTTATTGTTTACTTCTGATCGCTTCTAATGGTTTAATTTTATTTGCTTTTCGTGCCGGATACCAAGATGAAAAACTGATCACTAATGACAATGTAATAAAAGTAATTATCACATCAAGTAATTTTACATCCACCGGCAAATATTCCATTATATAAACTTCTCCCCCACCCGGTAGATGAATAAAGGGAAAATATTGCTGTAAAAGTAAAAGCGTTAACGAAAATATCATACCAAATATCATTCCACTTCCACCCGTAAGCCAACCAAGATAATAGTATAATCGAAAGGAGTTTTTGTCGTTCATTCCCATACTTTTCAATATTCCAACTTCCCATCGTTTTTCTAATAACAACATTAATAACGAGCTGATCAAATTAAATCCGGAAAGAACAATTATCAAATTTAAAACGATAAAAGTTCCTATCTTTTCCACCTGCATTGCAGAAAATACTTCTTTGTGATCTTCTTCCCAAGTTGAAATATATTTACTTTTTACACCTAATTGTGAAATTTCTCTTTTAACTTCTTCTTTATTAAATTTTTTATCTCCGGAAACTTCTAAATAATGATTTAATGGATCATCTAAAAGATATTTCATATCTGCAATATGAATGAAAGCACGATAATCATAATCGAAAATATCTACTTGAAAAATATCTTTTACAATACATTTCATTGTTGGAGCAGAATAGGTTTTTATATCCAAAGGACTTAATAATGAAATCGTATCACCAATTGCAATACTTAAGTAATTTGCTACTTGAGCCCCAATTACAATTTCCGGAAAGGTCGTTGAAGTGATATCATCAGTCAAAAAATCTCCTCTAAAAAGATATGGTTCAATTTCAATGATCTTTTTATATGAATTCGGTGAAATGCCTTTGATCAATGATAATTGTTGCCCTTGCGAGTTGGAAATAATGATCTTTCTCTCTACAATAGGAGAAACTTTATCAACATTTTCTAATTCGGAAATTTTCGTTTGTAAATCGTCTTGAAATCCTTCAGAATAATCCTTAACAAAAACCCTAATATCCGGCTCAAAATTCACAGCTCTATCAACAATTGTTTTTTTAAATCCATTCATTACGCTTAGAGAAGACAAAATTGCAAATGTGCTGATAAACGCTCCGAGAATTGTAATGATGGAGACGACAGAAACCATTTTGACTTTTTTTCTGGTTCGAAAATAGCGAAATGCTATCCAAAATATTGTTTTATTTTTTCTCTCTTTTTTCATTTTATTCATAAATTATTCGTATCTTAATATTTCAACCGGCTTAATTTGTGAAGCTTTACGAGCAGGAATGTATGAAGCAATAATCGACAGAATCAATCCACCAATTGTAACAATAAAAATTGATAATAGGGAAATATCTATCGGAATTTTATCAATAAAATATACATCTGCAGAAATCTTGAACAATCCGAATTTCATCTGAACAAATTCTAAAATTTTAGCTATGATCGTTCCAAAAATAATTCCAACAACACTAATGATCATTCCTTCGGCAATTACTACTTTTTTTATTTTTGACGGTTTCATTCCCATTGATTTTAAAATTGCAATATCCTTCTCTTTCACTAATATCAACATTATCAAAGTGGAAATTATATTCACTATCGCTACTAATGCGATCAATCCAAATACGATCATAATCGGTACTTTTTGTGTATCCAACCACATGAATAAAATTGAATTTCTCTCTCTCCAAGTAGTTGAATAATATGGAAATGACAGATTTTTTCCTATCCATTCTGACATTCTATCAGCTAACGATGCATCACTTAATAAAATATTATATCCGGTAATTGTTTCATTCATTGCGAATATTTTTTTTCCTGCGATCAATGAAGTATAAGCTAAACTTTTATCATATTCTTTCATCCCTGTCGTGAATATTCCTGTAACTATCGCCGGATGAATTTTTAAAGGATTGAACATTGACGGTGTACCGTTCATTACAAGAATATCAAGTGTATCGCCAACTTCAATTGAAATATCTTGAGCAATGCCTTTACCTAAATATATCCCGGGTATTTCACTATTCTTTATATCAAATTTCAATTCTCCACTCACCAATTCTTTTGAAGGAAACATTATTTTTCTGAAGTCATTTTCAGACATACATTCTAACATTATTCCTTCTGTTTCGCCGTTATTTCTTAACATTGCTTCTGAATTTATGAATGGCGCCGAATAGATAGCATAATCATTTTTCATTAATTTTTGTTGTAAGGAATCATTATCTTTCATTCTATCATTCTTTAAACTTAACAATCTGATATGTCCGTCAAAACCGGTAATTTTGTCAATCATATTTTCTTCGAATCCATTTAAAATTCCGACTGTGATCAACAATGCTACAACTCCAATCATCAAACCAAGAATTGCTAATAAACGAATAAATGAAACATATTTTGATTTATGTTTTTGAAATAAACTCTTTTTTGCAAGGTAAAATTCAAATTTCATTTTTTATTATTCTGATTTTCCTTTATGGATATTTCATTAACTGACTCAATCATTTTCCTTTTTCATCGTCGGAAATAACAGAACATCTTTTATCGATGTTTGACCTGTCATTAGCATTACTACTCTATCTAAACCGATACCAACTCCGCCGGTCGGTGGCATTCCATATTCCATCGCTTGTAAAAAGTCCTCATCTACAACTTGTGCCTCTTTATCTCCCTGTTCACGCAATTTTGCCTGTGATTCCAAGCGTTCTCTTTGATCAATCGGATCGTTCAATTCAGAAAAAGCATTTGCATATTCTTCTTTTCCAATATACAACTCAAATCGCTCCACCAATTTTTCATTTCCATCTCTTTTCATCTTTGCTAATGGAGATATTTCTTTTGGATAATCGGTAACGAAAGTTGGTTGAATAAGATTTTCTTCCACAAATTCTCCAAATAATTCATCTATAAATTGTCCATAATTCCATTTTGGATCATATTTAAAATTTTTCTCTTCACAAAGTGAAATCAATTCTTCTTTATCAAAATCACTTATGTCAACTTTTAAATATTTTTCAAAAAGCTCGAACATACTTTTTCGTACAAATGGTTTACCAAAATCAATTTTATTACCATCGTATTCAACAATTGACAAACTTAATGCTTCCGCAATATTTTTGAAATATTCTTCAACCATGTCCATCATATAATTGAAATCAACATACGCTTCATAAAATTCAATTGCAGAAAATTCAGGATTATGACTTTTGTCCATTCCTTCATTACGAAAATTTTTACATATTTCATATACTTTATCAAAACCGCCGATAATAAGTCGTTTCAAATAGAGTTCATCGGCAATTCTTAAAAATAAATTCATTCCCAAAGTATTATGATATGTCTCAAATGGTCTGGCATTTGCACCGCCATAAATAGGTTGCAAAATTGGCGTTTCAACTTCCAAGTAACCTTTTTCATCAAAAAATTTTCGTGTTGCTGCAATTATTTTTGTTCTTTTTATAAATGTCTCTTTTACATCAGGATTTAAGATCAGATCAAGATATCGTTTTCTGTATCTCTGTTCCTTATCTGAAAATGCATCGTGAAGTACACCGTCTTTTTCTTTCACTATTGGAATCGGTCTAATATTTTTACTCAATAATTCTAATTCTAAAACTTTTATCGTAATTTCTCCGGTTCTGGTTTTCATTACAGTACCTTTACAACCAATAAAATCGCCAATATCAAGTAGTTTAAATAATTTGTATTTTTCTTCGCCAATATCTTTTTGAGAAATATACAATTGAATTTTCCCTGTTGAGTCCGTAACATTTCCGAAACTTGCTTTGCCCATTTTCCTAATTGCCATTAATCTTCCGGCAATTGAGACCTCTTTACTTTCAAATTCATCATAATTTTCTAATATCAATTTATTTTTATGAGTAACTGAATAATTATAAGGAAATGGATTTACTCCTAATTCTTTTATTTTATCTATCTTCTCTTTTCTCTGTGAAATAATTGTTTCTAATGTTGAATGTTTCTCTTCAATATTTGCCATTTTTCTCCCGAAATTTTATTTATTTTTTTGCTTATATCTTAAAAATGCTTTGACAAATCCATCTATTTTCCCATCCATTACAGCTTGCACATTCCCATCTTCATAATTTGTTCGTTTATCTTTTACCATTGTATATGGCTGAAAAACATAGGAACGAATTTGACTTCCCCAAGCGATTTCCTTTTTTTGACTCTCTAATTTTGCCTGTTTTTCTCTTTCTTCATCAACTTTTAATTGATACAATCTCGATTTTAAAACTTTCATTGCCATTTCTTTATTTTGATGTTGAGATCTCTGATTTTGGCAAGAAACAACAATTCCTGAAGGATTGTGAGTAATTCTAACAGCTGAATCTGTCTTGTTTACATGTTGTCCACCGGCACCACTGGCTCTATAAGTATCAATTCTTAAATCACTTTGTTCAATAGTTATTTCAATATCATCGTCAATTTCCGGATATACAAAAACAGAAGCAAAACTTGTATGTCGTCGTGCATTTGAATCAAAGGGTGAAATTCTTACAAGTCGATGAACACCGATTTCTGATGATAGATATCCATATACATATTGACCGGACACTTCAATTACAACTTCCTTAATTCCAGCTTCATCTCCCGGCTGAAAATTAAGCACACTATATTTATATCCTTTTTTTTCAAACCAACGAGTGTACATTCTGTAAAGCATCTCTGCCCAATCGTGGCTTTCCGTTCCACCTGCTCCTGGATGAATTATCAATATCGCATCTTTTTTATCATATTTACCCGATAAAAGTTTTTCTGTTTCCAAATCATCAATGACTTCTTCAAATTTTTCTACCATTGGAATAATATTTTCAATTTTACTCTCACTCTCTTCAAGCATCATGAAATTTAATTTTATATCATCTCTAAGTTCATTTATATCTTGCCATTTCTTGATTTCAAATTCTATGTCGGATATTTTTTTATTTACAGTTTTCGCTTTTTTCTGATCATTCCAAAAATCCGGTACTAGAGCCAATTCCCTTAATCTTTTCAAGTCATCTTTCTTTTCAGAAATATAAAGATATTTTTCAACTTCATCTGCCTTTTGTAAAATATTATTAAATCTGTCTTTTACCTGTTCTAATGTTTCCAAATCTTAATTCTCTAAATTATTAAATGTTAATATTTATGATGAAAATAAATAATTTACTTTTTTGATTCCTTTATTATCCTTTCCGTATCCATCGCAATTACCAATTCTTCATTTGTAGGAATAACCATCACTTTTACCGGTGAATCATCTGTAGATATAAAACCGGTTTCCCCACGGATCACATTTTCATTTTTCTCTTCATCTAATTTTATTCCCATAAATTCAAGCCCTTTCAATGCACCTGCTCTTGTAATAGGCCCATTTTCACCTATTCCACCAGTGAATACAACGCCATCAACTCCACCTAAAGCACCTGCATAAGATGCAATATATTTCCTTAAACGATAATTATAAACATTCATCGCCAATTCTGCTTTTTCATTTCCATTTTCGATAGCTTCCTCAATTTCACGCATATCGCTTGATAATTCTGATATTCCTTTCATTCCACTATGTTTGTTTAATAAAATATTTATATCATTTCCATCCATATTTTCTTTTGCCATTATATGAAGCAATACTCCTGCATCAATATCACCGGAACGCGTTCCCATTAACAATCCTTCCAATGGTGTAAATCCCATAGATGTATCAATCGATTTTCCATTTTTTATTGCAGTAATTGAAGCTCCATTTCCCAAATGACAAGTAATTATTTTCAATTTATTAATATCTTTATTATTTAATTCAGCAAATTTTCTTGATACATAATAATGTGAAGTACCATGAAATCCATAACGTCTAATGGAATATCTTTTATATAGTTCGTTTGGAATTCCATAAGTATATGCATAATCAGGCATTGTAGAATGGAAAGCGGTATCAAAAACACCAACCATTGGCACATTTTTTAGATTTTTCTGAGCTGCTTTTACTCCTTTAATATTTGGTGGATTATGTAAAGGAGCAAGATCAATACATTCGTTCAATACCTTCATTATTTCTGGTGTAATCAGAACGCTACCACTAAAATGTTCTCCACCATGCACTAATCTATGACCAACGGCATCTATCTCATCTAATGTTGAAATCACTCCATATTTTTTATTAGTAAGAGCGGCAAGAACATATTCTATTGCCATTTGATGATCATTAATAACACCAGAGAATTCATATTTCTTTCCATTTGCATGTTGATGTTTAAGCTGTGAATCTTTCAAACCTATTCTATCAACTAAACCTTTCGCCGAATATTTTTGATTTTCAGTGTCTATTAGTTGATATTTTACAGAAGAGCTTCCCGAATTAATTACTAACACTTTCATTTTATTCCACCTATTTATATTATTCAATTCAATTATTATCTTTAAATTTATGAATAAATATGTTATAATTCAATAAAATTCCATAAAGATTACAAAATTGTTTATTTATTGATCTCTTAGTTTCTAGTGAATATTTGAAAAACCATAATTTAAATTTTGTTATTCTTTCCAATTTTGATTATTTTATTTCAAGATGAAAGATATTTTTCTGTAATTTAATAAATAATCCAAGAGGTCAAATTTGAATCCATACTTTAATACTAATTATGCAGGAAATCATTTTGAATTTTATTCCAATTCTCATATTATTCCCTTACTAATAATAATATCTATTTGTATCTCCATATTTCTATTTAAAAAATATTTTAGAAAATCAACAATTAATAAGATAACTTGCTATTTTTTAGCATTTGCCCTTCTGACACAAGAAATCTCCTTAAGTATCTGGAGAATTGTAAATGGAACATGGTCAATTTCAAATTCATTACCATTACATTTATGTGGAGTTGCGATTATTTTATCAGCTATTGTATTAATTAAAAAAAATTATCTTCTATATGAATTAATATATTTTTGGGGAATGGGTGGAGCTATTCAATCGCTTTTAACTCCGGATATCGGTATTTACGGTTTCCCACATTTTCGTTTCTTTCAATTTTTCGTATCACATGGCTTGTTGGTTATTACCACGATCTTTTTAACAGTAGTAGAAAAATATCGTCCAACCCAAAGATCTATTTGGAAAGTGTTTCTGATTACAAATTTTTATCTAATATTTATCGCTGGTTTCAACTATGTATTTGATGCAAACTATTTATTTATCTGTTATAAACCAGTAAACGGTTCCGTAATGGATTTTTTAGGTCCTTGGCCTTGGTATATTTTATCTCTTGAAGTCATTGGATTGATATCGTTCTATATTTATTATTCACCATTTTTGGTAAAAGATTTTACAAAAAAGGTAATTCTCTATTTTCGTAAATAATTTATTCGTTCAATAAATTTATCCGCTTTCATAAAACCATTAAATCGCATAGATTCAATCTCATTTCCATCTTCATCTAAAAATATAATAGTTGGAACACCTTTGATATCATATAATTTTCTTAAGCGATTTACTTTTTCACTATTTTTTGTTAAATCGGCTTTTATAAGTACAATTCCCGATAATCTTTCCTGAACTTTTTTATCCGAAAATGTCAATTCATCCAGCTCTTTGCAGGGAATACACCAATCAGCAAAGAAATCTATCATCACTAACTTATTTTCTTCATCTGCCTTTTGAATATTTTCTATGGAATATTTTTTCCAACCCAACTCTTTAATATTTTCATTTGCAGGTTTAATTAACCAAACTCCAGCAATTATAATAACTATACTTAATGCGATTTTCATCTTTAAAAACCAAGCTGATTTTTTTCCTGAATTATCAACAACTGCATAATAGAAACCGGCTAAAATCATATATCCTGGCAACAAAAATTCCCCTATATTTTTACTAACTAACGGACTAATAAAATAAATTGCCATTCCAACCAAAGCCAAACCAAAAAATATTCTCACGCCATTAAGCCATTCACCTGATTTTGGTAAATTACCGATTTTATTCGAAAATATTCCGAGAAATAAATACGGCAAACCAAGCCCTAAAGATAAAGCAAAAAACATAATAAATCCAATAAAAGGATTCCCTGATTTAGCGACATAAGTTAATAATCCAATTACAAACGGACCTACACATG
>Ga0222639_1001453_pt1 | contig 9991 bp, 9 predicted proteins | sample AntAcemetagen185_FD_179863 | JGI IMG/M metagenome (GOLD analysis project Ga0222639, IMG submission 179863) | Saline water microbial communities from Ace Lake, Antarctica - #185 | ecosystem: Environmental > Aquatic > Non-marine Saline and Alkaline > Saline | place: Antarctica: Ace Lake | collected...
AATCGCCATTATCACCAGTAATTAAAGAATTCACTGCAGATAAAAATGAAATTTTATTAGGAGAAAAAATTACTCTAAATTGGGAAGTCAAGAATGCAGATCAAATTTCTATTAATGGTGTAAACAGTGATACAAATTTGGTTTCCTCTTTAGATGTCTATCCAGATAAGGATACAACATATATACTAACTGCAATAAATGGAGATGGTGAAACTTCATCCGACCCAATTTATATTAAAGTAAATGTGTTATTTGAACTCTATCAAAATCAACCAAACCCATTTAATGGTTCTACAACAATCCCATTTGACATTGAAACGGACTCTAATGTAAAATTAGTCATTTATAATATTCTCGGTCAGAAGGTAAATACAATTTTGAATAAAAATTGCAGTGCCGGACATTATGATATAACTTGGAATGGCACAAATAATTATGGTAATCAAGTTCCATCCGGAATCTATTTTTATAAAATAGTCAACGATTCAAATATTAAAGTTAAAAAAATGGTTTATATAAAATAATTTTTTTTGTTTCTTAACTTTGAGATTTATTTAATATTACAAATATGATCTTACTAATTCGAACACGCCAAACAATTTCAAACTAGCTAAAATTATAGCGATTGAAAGTACAATTTTAATTAATTTTTCGCCACCTTTAATTGCACTTTTTACACCAATATATGCACCTATTATATTCCCACCCGCAAGTACAAGTCCATAACTCCAAATTATTTTTCCGGCAAATTGGAATACAATAATTGCAAAAATCGTATAGCAAAAAACAATAAATACCTTTATTGCATTTGCTTTTATTAAATTAAAATCTTCTACAAAATTTAAAGTCAATAATAATATAAACCCAATTCCAGCTTGGATAAATCCTCCATAAAGCCCTACGCATAAGAAAATAAGTATTTCAACCCATTTGGGAGTTTTATGAACTGCCTTCATTTTACTTCTTGGAATTAATATCATGACCAAGATAAAAATGAAAGTAATTCCGAGAAGTTTATCAAAAATATTTGAACTGATGTTTACAACAAACAATGATCCGATTATCGCACCAATTATTGAAGCAATTATTATATGAATATAAGGTTTTACAACTAATTTCTTATGTTTTTTAAAACGCGAAGCAGCCATTGCTGTCTGAAATAATATTCCAATGCGATTTGTTGCATTTGCAATTGGCGAAGGTAAACCGGCAAGTATCAATACCGGTAAAGTTAATATTGAGCCACCACCTGCCAAAGAATTTATAAAACCGGCAGCAATACCTGCTAAAAATAATAATAAATAGATCATAAATTAATTAAAAATTAGATTACTTTTGTGCATTATTTTCCTTTATCAATTCATTTACGATATCATCAACAGAAATATCCTCTGCTTCTGCTGTAAAATTCAATATTATCCTGTGTCTTAATACATTATTAGCAACAAAATTTATATCACTAATTTCAGGTGTTGGTTTACCATCTAATGCGGCTTTGGTCTTGGCTCCAATTATTAAATATTGTGATGCTCTTGGTCCGGCTCCCCATTTGATATATTTTTTTACATTTTCATCGCTTGTTACATTAGGTCTGGTTTCTTTTACAATATTAACAGCATATTCAATTAAATGGTCAGCTACAGGAATCTCTCTCACGAACTTCCGTATTGATAATATCTCTTCTTTTGAAATTACTTTTTTTAGTTTTGCAATTTTTGAAGCTGTTGTAAGCCTAACAATGTCTTTCTCTTCCGAAAAACTTGGATATTCTACATTTAATTGAAACATAAAACGATCTAATTGTGCCTCTGGTAATGGATAAGTTCCCTCCTGCTCTATTGGATTTTGAGTTGCTAAAACAAAGAAAGGATCGTCTAATGAATATGTCTTACCAGTTGAAGTTACTTGATGTTCTTGCATTGCTTCCAAAAGTGCTGCCTGTGTTTTAGGTGGTGTTCGATTTATCTCATCTGCTAATATAATATTACCAAATACTGGTCCTTTAATAAATCTAAAATTCCTTCTTCCCGTGGTCATATTCTCTTCAATTACTTCTGTTCCTGTAATATCAGAAGGCATTAAATCCGGCGTAAATTGAATTCTTTTAAAATCCAAATCCATAACTTCTGCAATTGTCTGCACCATTAAGGTTTTAGCTAATCCTGGAACTCCAATAAGAAAAGAATGCCCACCGGAAAAAAGCGATATAAGAAGATTCTTCAAAATATCTTTCTGGCCTACCAATACCTTTTCAATTTCGGATACTAAAGAGTAGTATAATTCGTTTGTCTTTTTTAATTGTTCTATTTTATTTGCCATCTAATTTTCCAATTTCTTATTAATTTTATTTATCATTTTCATTGCATTAATAGTAATTTACAAAATTTCACACCTTAGTAAAACAAAAAAATGTTTGTTAAATAAATCTTGAAGATATTCCAACAATTACTATTTTGAAAACCTATCTTGAACAATTTAAGAATATCATTAAAAAATCAATAGAATTATCATAATTTAATTCTTAAAATTGATTCCAAAATATATATTGTCATAATATTTCTTTTAATTAGTTTCAGTTTTTAGCACAATATTTAACAATTTAAAATGGACTAGAATCTACAACCGGCGGTTTTACAATAACAGCTTTATACCTTTTTCCTCGAATATCAATTTCAATCTCATTACCTGACTTTGTATGTCCTCGTTTCACATATCCAATTCCTATTCCCTCTTTTAATGACGGCGATTGTGTTCCACTTGTAACAACTCCCACTTCTTCATCACCAACGAATATTATGTAACCATGTCTTGCGATCCTTCTGCCTTCCACCTTAAAAATAACCAATCTTCTATTTGGTTTTTCTTTTTTCACTTTCAATAGTGCATCTTTCCCGACAAAATCACCACAATTCAATTCCGTTATCCAACTTAATCCTGCCTCTATCGGATTTGTTGTTTTGTCAATATCATTTCCATAAAGACAATATTTCATTTCCATTCTTAGTGTATCTCTTGATCCCAATCCAACGGGTTTAATGTCATATTCTTCTCCCGCTTCAAAAATATCATTCCATAATTTTTCTGAAAATGAGATATCATGATACAATTCAAATCCTAACTCTCCGGTATATCCCGTTCGTGAAATGATCATATCAATTCCAGCTAATTTTCCTTCTGTAAAATGATAAAAATCAATATCACTTAAATTTACATTCGTTAATTTTTGCAATGTTTTTAATGAATTTGGCCCTTGAATAGCAAGAAGTCCAATTTGATCACTATCATTTTTTAATTCTACGCCTTTTATTAAATGATCTTTCGCCCATTGAAAATCCTTTTCAATATTTGAACCATTTACAACCATCAGAAATTTATTTTCATTAAATCTATATAAAAGCAGATCATCAACTATTCCACCATTATCATAACACATTGCAGTATATTGAACTTGATCATTAACTAAAGCTGAAACATCATTTATTGTCAACTTTTGTAAATATTCTAACGCATTTTCACCCTCTACATTAAATTCGCCCATATGAGAAACATCAAAAACACCCACACTTTTTCGTACTTGTAAATGTTCGGCATTTATTCCTTCATAAAAAATCGGCATTAAAAATCCTGCAAAATTTACAATCTTTGCATCTAACTTTAAATGTTTATCATAAAATGGTGTTTTCTTTTCTTGATCCATAATTTCCTTCTATTTCTTGTTAACAAATATTTATTTTTTTATAAAATTTTTCATTTCCATTTTTAACTCAAACTTACTACTGAATATTTCCTAATAATTCTGGAATCACCTCTTCTTTCACCTTCTGGGCAATGTTTTCCAATGCTTTATAACCTGCTTTCTCAAAATTTAAATCAACTCCTTTAATACCATTCAAAGTTGTTTTATAGATTTCATTCCCTGTTGATACATCAGTTACAGAAAAAGTTAAATCGGCAAATGAAGTAAATAATGATGATATCTGAGAGCCCTCTCTTACATTCCTTTTTTTATTGAATCAATTCCATCACGAATTCTTTTTATTCCTTCTTTGAAATCTTTTGATAATCCACCGCAAGATAGACGCATATATCCAGTAGAATATTCACCAAATGCACTTCCCGGAACTGTCAAAATTTTATGATCATCTTTTAAATGAAAAGCAAAATCAACATCTGTCATCTTTTCCATAATTTCAGTTGGTACTTTAAATAAAACATAGAATGCTCCTTCCGAATCTACAAATTCAATTCCATTTTCCTTTAATTCACTTTTCATCAGTTCGCGATTTTTGATTGTTTTATTACGATTTACTTCCAACCAATTTTTATAATCATTGTTCGGAAATTGTTCTACTAACTGCTGAGATATTGAGGAAGTTATCGCTGCAATTGATTGATGCGCTGCAATGATCTTATTGATAACATTATGTTTTGTATATGCCCAACCTAAACGTAATCCTGGTAATCCGTAATTTTTTGTAAGTGATGAAACCAAGATCGAATGTGAGCCAATATCATTCCAATTGTGTGAAACTGGTGTTTCTCTGTTACCAAAGAATCTATACACTTCATCAATTATTAACAAAATATTTTTGTCCGCACATAATTTTTCCACTTTTTTAATCTCATTTTCACTTAGCATTAATCCCGATGGATTTGCAGGTGTATTTAAAATAATCATTCCGGTTTTTGAATTAATGTTATTTTCAATACTTTTTGTAATGCTTCCATCACAAAACGGAGGAATTGGATAAGTATTCATTTTTAATCCAACTATTTTAGCGATCATAGGATAAGTTAAAAAATATGGTGAAGGAATTAATAATTCATTTTTCTGTTCATTCAAAAATAATTTTGCCCCTGAAATACTCGCAAACAATCCCTCTTCAGCTCCACAAGTCAGACATATATTTTCAATATCATTGGGATAATCATTGATCTTATTAACCGCTTCTCTTGCTTTCGGAAGGCCGGCATTTGGAGTATAAGCATAATTGTTTAAAATTTTCGGATTGAATAAATTAATAAACCATTTTGGTTGCTCAAAAACAGGTTCACCTAACGCAAAATTTATGCTATCTCCAGGTGCTCCCTCAAATATTTGACGTATTAATGATTTTTCCAAAACTAAAATCCTCCTTGAAATAATGATTTATTTTCAGTAAATATATCTTTATCTTTTTTGTTACCTTTTGCATACATTTTAAAATCATAGGCACCGATCTTTTCAATAACTATTACATCACCGGGTTTGAATTTTTTCTCTTTCATATACCTTGATGTTCCTTTATTATAGCTTCTGTTTCTAAATACATAGCTTTTCTCAACAATATCTGTAATAATAGAAAATCCAGCATCCGTTTCTAATTTTATTGTTCTAACCAAATAAGATTTATCAATATTGTTAGCAGGATTCATTGCGCCAATTGTATCATAAGGAAAAAAATCTTTATACTCTTTTACAGTAAATTGTTTCTCCAAAAAAAATAAATTCTGCTGAGTTATTTTAATTTCTATAGAATCCCCCTTTACCGTTCCACTAAAAGTATTATTATTTGTTTGTTCCATAATTTTTTCTCTATTTTTTATAATTATTTAAAATATTATAGGAATTTTTTCGCCACATTTACATTTATTAATTTGCTTGATCTTAGTAGAATATCCCGATCGATTAATGATCACTTTACCGCAATTTGAGCAATATGTATTATTATCCACGCCAATTACATTACCCAGATAAACAAATTTTAATCCACTTTTCTTAGCAATTCGATAAGAATTTTGCATTGATGGAAGAGTAGTTATTTTCTGATCTTTCATTTTATAATCAGGATGGAATGCAGAAAGATGTAATGGAATATCACTACCCAATTTATTATTTATCCAACTAAATTCTTTTCTTAGATCATTTTCATCATCATTTTTTCCATTAATCAATAATGTAGTAACTTCGATATGAATATTTTTACTTTTTAAATATACAATTGTATCTAAAACATTTTTTAATGATCCACCTGTAAATGATTTGTAAAATTTTTCTGTAAATCCCTTTATGTCAATGTTTGCCGCATCAATATATTTATATATTTCACTTCGTGCTTCTGGTAATATATATCCGTTTGTAACCATAATTGTTTCAATATTATTCTTCTTAGCCAATTTAGCGATATCTATTACATATTCACCAAAAATTGTCGGTTCATTATATGTAAATGCAATGGATCTACAGTTATTTTTTATGACCAAATCAATAATTTCAGTTGGAGAATAATAATCAATTTCAAATTCCAAATTTTCCATATCCCTTTGGGACATATCCCAATTTTGACAGAATTTACATTGCATATTACAACCAAAAGTTCCAATACTAAAAGATGAAGTTCCTGGTAAAAAATGATACAACGGTTTTTTTTCAATCGGATCGATATTCATAGCGACAGGTTTACCATAAACCAAAGAATATAAATTATTTGATATGTTTTTTCTGACTTTACATATTCCCGTTTCATTTTCTTTGATAAAACATTCCCACGGACACAAGTGACATCTTATTCCGTCATTTTCTTTTTTCCACCACCTTGCTAATTGCTGTTTTTCCATAATCTCAAAAACTATTTAATTCTTTAAATAACTCAATTATTGTCTATTTCTTTTATTGGTAAATATATTCTCCACGATCATTGAAATGATTGATAAAGCCAATGCTCCCCATATTGCAACACCAAAACTTACAATAGTAAAACCATTAATTAAAGCTGAAGCTAACCATAAAACAAAACCATTAATAATTAATAAAAATATTCCAAAAGTAGCAACAGTAAATGGAAGTGTAATTATCATTAATATTGGTTTAATAATACTATTCAAAATGCCCATCACAACAGCGACAGCTAATAATGTTAAAATATTGTTAATAATTATACCATCAAAAAGCGAACTAACAACTACTAACGCTAAAATATTAACCACTACTTTAATTAAAAAATTATTACTTTTCATAAATACTTGACTCCATTTTGGAAAATACATGAAAAATCAATATACTATTATTATAACTCCTTTGTGACAAAACTAACACTGTCTCTAAAATTATTTCCTAATATTATAATATAAAATATTTTTTTAAATATTCAAAAGAAATTTTAAATATTTAAAATATTTATCATTTCAATTAACAACGAATCTAAAATAATCCAACCTTCCAAACTACATCTAATTTTATTTTTACTAATCATAAAATATTCTTCTGAATACTTATTATTAATATAAGAAACTGCTTCATTAATAACAACCCATTTTTCATGATTTATCTCATTTCTATTAATACCGGAATGTAAACGAAATCTTGTCATTAATAATTCTATGAATTTTTCATCTTCAGTTAATATTTCCGATTCATCACAACTAAAATCATTTCGTTCGTTTTTTTTAAAATAATTAACTACAGAAGGGTTATGCCAAAATCTCATATTGCCAATTTTTGAGTGAGCGGAAGGCCCAAATCCAATATAATCAGTTCCATTCCAATAATTTAGGTTATGTTTACTTTCGTATCCTTTCAATGAATAATTTGAAATTTCATAATGCGAAAAGTCATTTTCATTCAGCAAATTGTGGCATAACTTAAAATAATCTCTATCTTTGTAATCCGGGTTTTCTTTTATTCTCCCTAATTTGATCATTTCGTAATATTTGGTTCCCCGTTCCTTTGTCAAGCTATATGCTGATATGTGTTTTGGTTTAAATGACAAAAATTCTTCTATCGTTTTAATAATATTATCTTTTTTTTGCTCTGGAATATTAAAGATCAAATCTAACGAAATATTATTGAAACCACTTTGGACAGCAAGATTAATCGCATTAACTGTCGCTTCATGATTATGTATCCTACCTAAAAATTCCAACTCATCATTATGCATAGATTGAGCTCCAATTGACAATCTGTTAAATCCAGCGAGTTTTAAATCGTGAAAAAATGACTTATTTTTACAAAATTCAGGATTTAATTCAATTGTGATTTCCGCATCGTTTTTAACATTAAAGTTATTTTGTATATTGTCCAATACTTTTATTAAATAGTGTGAAGAAAATAAGTTGGGTGTTCCACCACCAAAATAAATTGTTTGAACTTTATAATTATTATCTATATTTTTAAATTGCCATTTGATTTCATTAATAATTGCATCAATATATTCAGTAAAATATTTATTGCCATTTTCTATACTGTAAAAATCACAATAATGACATTTACTTTTACAAAATGGAAAATGTAAGTATAAAGATAAATTTTTCAAAATATGATCTAAATTAATATTTATTTAATAATATTTAATTTTTATTTTGATATTACTACAATAGTTAATATAATTGAAGTTAAAGTAGAAATCATACCAAATACACCTGTTTTATCAAACAAACTATATTTCATTGAAGGAGGAACAATAATTACATCTCCTCTCTCTACTGAAATATGAAAACCCTTTAATTTTTCTCCGTTTTCCCTGAATATAATTACTTTTTTAGGGTTACCACTCTCACTATTTCCACCTGCAAGTCCAACATAATCAATTGCATTGTAGCCACTTACGAATGGATAAGCTCCTGGTACATTTACAAATCCTTGAACATACACTTCCGATATCATCGGAAATTCCAGAATATCTCCCGGCTTCAATTTAAAATTCATATCATATTTACTATTAGATTTTTTATCCATATCAATACAAAATAATTTCTTTTCCTTGCCTTTATATCTGGTAATATTTATTTCGCTAATTTTAATATCTTTACCAAAATTATTATATCTTATTAAAAAACTTGATAATTTTTCATCTTTTTGGATGGGATATACACCACTTTTTTGAGTAGCACCTCTAACCATAATTGTTTCTGAATATGGATCTGCTTTTGGTACATAGACCACATCACCTGCTTTTACATAAGGATTACTTCTCATATCATTATGTAGTAAATAATTATAACCATTAATAGTAACAGTATCTTCTCGTATAAGTTCAATATTATACATTTTCCCTAAGTCATCAATACCTCCGGAACTCATTATAACATCAATAATTCTTTCACTGGCCTTTACTGAAGTTGCACCGGGAGTAACAACGGCTCCGGTTAAAAATACTTTTACTAATTTCACCTCAACTAATTGGACAAATATTTCAGCATTAATAAATTTACTGTCAAGAATTTTCTTAATTTTTTCCTTTCCATCTTTTAAAGTTAATCGCTGCAAATTTATAGTTGATAATCCTGGAATATCTACTTTTCCTTCCGGTGAAACGATCATTTCAAAATAAATTGGTTTAGCACTAATAATATTTACAGATAGAATGTCTCCGGGACCAAGAGTATAAAGAGAATCATTAATTATTTTATCCAATACACCCAAATCAACAATACTTTTCTCTAATTGTTTTCTCTTTGCAATTCTAGCATCAATAATATTATTCGTCTGTAACATTTCCTCTGTTTGTTGATTTTGTGCTTTAGTTTCCTGCTCTTTCTGAAAATCAATTCTCCTAACCTGAGAAAATAATATCTGAGTAAATAGTATAAATACTATAAAAATATTAATTATTTTTAATGATTTTTTCACTGTTTTATTCCTTTTAAAAATCCTAATTTTAACACTTTATTTTTTGTATGTTTTAATTTTTTTGTAACATTTCTTGTATCAACCACCAATTTTGCATTGTCAACAATAAATTGATAATCAATATTTGAATGATCGGTAGTTATTACAACTACATCAGAATTTTGCAACAATTTTTCAGTCAATTTTTTTGACTTTAATTCACTATTACCATCTACTTTAACTATAGGACAATAAGGATCATGATAATTTACCTTTGCTCCTTTTTCTACGAGTAAATTATAAATATCAATAGAAGGTGATTCTCGTAAATCTTCAATATTCTTCTTATATGCCATCCCAATTAATAAAACTGAAGAACCATTAATAGATTTTTTATGATGATTT
>Ga0222639_1001455_pt1 | contig 9990 bp, 10 predicted proteins | sample AntAcemetagen185_FD_179863 | JGI IMG/M metagenome (GOLD analysis project Ga0222639, IMG submission 179863) | Saline water microbial communities from Ace Lake, Antarctica - #185 | ecosystem: Environmental > Aquatic > Non-marine Saline and Alkaline > Saline | place: Antarctica: Ace Lake | collected...
AACCCTCGACTATTTTTGCAATCACCTCTGGCTGGCCGGAACTCCCCATAGCGAAATAGATGATGGGCTTATCCTTTGGCAGGTTCAGGATATCTTCAGGGATAGGCGAGTCAAGCCGACCGATGAGAGGGCCGATGTAATGATACGTAGGCGGAAGTTCAAGTTCACAGAATTCCTCCGGTTCAGCCAATAGATTGTAGTCCCCTTCCCAGAGACTCTCCATAGTCTTGAATGACTTGAGTCCATACCTCCGCGCAACTTTGTTATATGGTCGAGTGTACAGGTTTGACAGGGACAACATCTTTTTCGAGATCAGGGTCAAGAACCTCTCCGGGAGCAGACGAATCCCGGGAAGATCAAGCATGTCCACATAAGACGCCAAACCGGCGTTATACATTGATTGCATCATCCAGGTCGAGTGTGTCAGCCATATTAAGGGAGTCTGGGTTACCCGACAGGATATGCTATTGCTGAAATTGATACCGGTCACAACTGCGACAGGTTTCAGCTCCCGAAAGAGCGCTATTTCATTTTTGACCTGTTCCTCAACCTCCCGGGCGGAATAGAAATAGCCTAACTTCCGGCCCTGGTCTACTCTATAAATATGCTCTACCTTTTCAGGCGTTAGAGCCGGTTCCAGATGTCGAATAACGAACCCCTCTTTCTCGATTAGATTTTCAAATTCACCGCCATAACTCACAAATAGGATCTCAAAGCTATCTCGACATGGCTTGGCTATCTCCAGGGCTCGAGTTACCTCGGCCAAATTGCATGCAGTCGGAGAGAAAATAATCAATTTCATAAAACTCCCTTTAAAGATTATGATTAACGCCACCCAACGTAAAAATCAGCTGCCTTACGAAGCGGCGAAGCCGCGGAGTAAGGTCAGCTGGATTGCTTTAATATGCCTTTTTCAAATTTAGAGGAATACTTGATAGCATCAACCGGGCAAACGTTTAAACAACGCGCACAACTAAAACAATCTGCCGGCATTATTTTGCCTTCAACTCTGCCTTTTGCAGCCTCCAAAGGGCATTCTTTCACACAGATACCGCATTGGGTACACTTTTCATGGTCAATTCTAATCTGAAAAATGCTGAATCGCTCAATTATCCATGAGATAAATCCAAAGGGGCAGATAAGCTGACAAAAAGGGCGGTACATAATGAATGCTCCGCCTAGAGCAATAATAACCGTCAACCAAATGCTAACGCTTTCAAAATCCAGATTAAACAGATTAAAGGCATTAATATAATGATAAACAACAAACCCTTTGCGTCCTCCCAGGATACCGAACATGAAAAGTAACACGGTAAAGAAAAGACCTGCTCGGATTGTATTTGTCAAAACAAATGGAAGCTTTTTTTGTTTGATTCTTCGCAAAATGGGGAGACTATAGAACAATTCCTGCAAAGCACCAAAAGGGCATGCCCAACCACAGATTATCTTATTCCCAATAACAGCGAGGATGATGAAGAAAACTAAAGCGGCTACTTTAATCATTGGGTCAGGGTAAAGTCCAATCATAGATTTGAATACTTTGACTGATGCTTCCATGGGGTTAGGTGATTTCCCTAAAAAGAAGCCGGCTATGATTACTGAAAGGAGAAGAGAAAGAATATACGGAGTTCGTGGATACCAATTATGCCTATTTTTGATATCGGATTTCTCCGGCCGTCCCAGCTTGACCAAAAAAATGACCCCTCCAAAAACTAATGCAGCGAAGATATAATATTTAAGAGAACTATCTTTATGTGATAACAAATGCTCCACAGCATGTTCGAGGGTTTCTTCTTTTATCCCTAATTCTTCAAGAGGTTTTAACTTCGACACATCGAGATTCAGATTGAGCTCTCGAGCTAATGCTTTTCCAGTAACTCCAAAGTTGGGAGCAATATCCCGAATAGGCATGTCCGTAGTGAATATTTCTGAAACCATTACCTCCCTCGAAGAATTCATGACAACTACTACACTTAATATAATTGCCATTATTAGCACTGTCACAATCAACCATAGATGCTGTCTTACGGATAACAGAGAAAACCATCTGTACATAGTCGTCACTCTTTTGTAATTGCTTTATTCTTTTAAGGCATACCGGCTAATTGAGCGGCCGGACCGGTAGCTCTATCGCGCGGAGAGCGTAAAGAGCTTTGCCCGGTCGCTCGAACGATTGGGGCGCCGTCTCCGACGCCCCAATCGTTCAAAGGCCGCGCGGCGTCTTGTTTGGCTGAGTCATCTCCAATTTAACAATTCGATGATGTTCCCTTCTGGATCAGAAACGTAGACGAACGTCAAGAGTCCGACTCCTGGAACGTCACGGGAAACCACCTTCCCTACCGCGCTCCCGCCGTGGGACAAGACTTCCCTCATCGCGTTAGGCACATCATCAACTTCGAATGCGATATGTCCAAAACCCTCCCGATTTGCCCTTGTCTCAGGTCTGCCCTCTGAATGGGAGAATTGGAATATTTCAAGGGTTGGCCCTTCATCACCAACCCCCGGCAAGTGAAGTTGGATACTGGACAATTCGGGGCTCCTTACACCGGTTCCCTCTTCCAGCCATTGACCCGAGAAATGTCGTTCTGGTGATACTGGAAGACAACCAAAGACTTGCTCATAGAACTCGGCCAGTTTTTGCCGGTCTTGCGCAACGATATTAGTGTGTTTGTATTTTGCTTTCATCTTCATCTCCCGTTGACGATGCCACAGACGGCGTCAACGCAAAGCTCAGCTGCCAGGGCCCGTAGTGCGGGCTCTGGTCTGCTGTAGCGACTTAGGGTTAGTCGTTAGAAAAGCCAATTTGTCTTGTTTTAGGTGGAAGTTTTGGATCCATGAGTTGCTTGATCGCTTCGATCAGTGCCATGATATGAGTGTCATGATGGGACAATCTTTGCTCAAGCTGCAATATCTTGCGGGCGAGTTCCTTGTGTCCGGCAATTATTTGGCGCAGCTGAACGAAAGCTCTGACGACGTAGACGCTCACCTCTATTGCCCTGAGTGAGTTCAGTACGCTGGCTGCCATGATGGCACCATGTTCAGTGAAGGCGTACGGATTAACAGGGGAGAACTTAAGGTTCTCAAGGTGGTCACAATTTGTTACCACCTCCAATTTTTCCTCTTTAGTGAGGCGGAACATGAAATCAGAAGGAAATCGATCAGCGTTTCGGCGAACGGCTTGATTCAGTGCTTTAGTGGTAACGCCGTAAGCCTCTGCAAGATCAGCATCTATGATGACTTTTTCTCCGCGAATGAGCAGAATTCGTTGCTGAATGGCACCAACCTTGATTATTGATCTGGGTTTGGCTATTGAAGATTTCTCCTTGTGTCAATAGGTGGTCGCAAATTGTGACCACCTTTTTAATAATTCTCGTTCTTGTAGGACCCCTAACGTTTGGCGGATGAGCTGTGCTCCGCCGCCTCGCCGCGCTCCAACTCGGAATTACCTCGAACGCGGCGTATTGTCTGCTCGATCCGCTTGTTGGACAGCCGCGGCGCCTGGTACCACGCACGACTCAGCGTGTGAACTTCGGAGCCTCGCTCGCTGAGATAACGAGCTCCCTGATCGAAGACGGGAGGTGCTTGCGTTGCCAGGCCCGTTCGCGGCTTGCCGCCGCCACGCCGGCTGGCTTCTCGACTGACGCCTGAACCGCACGAACGGCGTACCATGCGGGGCCCAATGAATGGTCAGCCATATGCGCGGTTGCGACAGCATGTCCGGCGGCCCGCGCGGCTTCACGCGCGGCGATGTCAGTGGCCTCTCGTGCGGCAGCATGCGCAGCAACAGATGCCGAGCGAGCCGCACCGACACTGACCTCTCCGGCCGCCCACGCGCGAGTCGTCTCGATCGCGAGGCGAGGCCTGTCATCGAGGGGATGGCGCCGGCTAAACAAAGGGAGCACGTGCTCCGCGCAGTCAGCCGCCCAGAGGGCAAGCTGCCGATGCCGGTCCAGATCAAGCGAACCGCCCCTATGTACGGCCTTGAACCGATCGTCCCTCATGGAATCTCTCGTTCTGTCCAACGATTAAGCTCACCGGCGGGAATGGAGCGTAGCGGAATTGCCGGCCGGAGGAGCGCCTTGTAAAGTTTTCTCTGTATATTCCTGAAAGTCGGCCAATAAATCCGCGAACGACTTCAGTTTATATTTCTTGAAGCCTTCCTCGTCCACGTACACGAAATCATATGTCACATCCGCCTGTATCCCGTTGATGTCCTCGCACCACTGGCGTATCCGCTGGACTTTAGAGGGTCAGTTTTGACTATCGATAAGCTAAGCTGCCCCGACCACGGCGAAGCCGCTTGTCGGGGTCAGCTTGAGCGACTGGATAGACAAATCATCAGAGGTCTTTTGGTGTTAAGCCCGTGCGTTTCGCAATGCGGGCTAACATACGTGGGCCGATCTCTTCTCGATCATGAAAGGCAAAGACAAAATCCGGCCAGCCAGTTCGAAAGAGGACGCGGTGGGAGGTGCCAGACTGACGCTTCATAGTCCAGCCGATCCGAATTAAAGCCTTTAATACTCGTTGGGCTTTAGTTGATGGTCATTGAGTCATGCCGGCACAGCGAAAACTTCATGTAATTCAGGGATTATTTCGCCATGTTCTATCCGATCGGCAAAAACACGCAAGGCCAAAGCTTCAACCTTGGAAATCGCCTCTGCACGAGTCTGTCCGTAAGCCATTACGCCGGGTAGATCCGGTACCTCGGCAATCCATCGGCCGTCTTCTTCGCGTTCAATTTCGATATTCATCTTTCATACCTCCGATTCGTACTCTACCTTGCTTACCTCATTTACACAAGTCTAGTATCTTCTCAATATTCCGGGGTAAATGTCATTCAGGCTGTGTCACAACCCCAAAAATGTCATCGCGAGAAGCGTAGCGACGAAGCGATCTCAATTAATGAGCAGAATGTGTTATCCTCCAATGGGTTGAGATTGCTTCGTCCCCCTCACTTCGTTCGGGGTCCTCGCAATGACAAAAAATAGTCTAAAATATCAATTGCGACACAGTCTGATTGCGAGGAGCGGAGCGACGAAGCAATCTCGCTTTATTTCAGATTGTTTCGCTGCGCTGCAAATGACATTGCCCCTATTTATTGAGAAGATACCAAGTCTATAATCAATTGCCTAACGTAAAGCTCACCTGCCTGAGAAAAATACAACACAAACCTTGCAAAAAAAACACGAACAACCGCATAAATTCTGGCCCTTCCAAAAACAAGGTCGCGTTTCTCAGGTCAGGTGCAGCGAGGGGTTAGCCCGCACCGTCTATTTTGTGACAATTGGCAAAAGTCGTAAAAGCTAAAAGTAGTCAGTTACCCCTGATCCTCAACACGGCTCAAGAACTGATCGAGTACTTGTATATAGCACTGCGTTTCCTCAATGTGAGGCATATGCGAACTATGTTCGAAAATTACCAATTCGGAGCCTGGAATGCCATTATGCAATGTCTCTGTGATAACTGGAGTGGCCTCGTCGTAGCGACCACCGATGACTAACGTAGGTATGCGAATCTCGCCTAGCCGATTCAAGATGTCCCAATCTTTTAGCGTGCCGGTCGCATGAAATTCGCTCGACCCCCACATAGTGTTATACACTTCCGGATTCTTCATGAGCTTCTCGAAAGTTCTATTGAGGCAGTCAGGCCATGGATCAAGGCGGCAGAGATGACGTTGATAAAATACCATCATCGCCTCCTGATAAGCCGGGTTATCAGTAGTGCCGGCCTCTTCGTGCTTGAAGAGTATTTCCTGCACCTCAGGCGGAAGTTCAGCGCGAAGGCGATTTGCCTCAGCCATCCACTGGGACACACTGGCAGGAGAACTGGCAACAACGAGGCTGCTTAGTCCTCCAGGTTGTGTTAATGCATACTCCATTGCCAACATGCCTCCCCATGACTGACCGAACAGGTGAATGTTATCGAGTCCAAGGGTATTGCGGACATCACCAACCTCCTCAAGAAAAAGATCTACTGTCCAAAACGATGGGTTGTGGGGCTGATCTGAATTGCCGCACCCCAGTTGGTCGTAAAATATGACGCGACGCCCCGAGGTCGCCATTGCCTCCAGTGGCTCGAGGTAGTCGTGGGGAGCTCCTGGGCCACCGTGTAGGATTAATAGTGGCAGTTTACCCGGCTGTTCACCATCGCCGACGATGCGATACCATACCTTATAGCCGTGAGACGAGGCGAAGTCTTCTTGGGCTGGGATTTTCATATCCATTACAAATCACCTTTTCCTAATGTAGGGTGTCGTTAGTAGAGGTGAATACTGTGCGCTTTCATACGAAGGGTGAAAGAAAGCAATTTTCCTCCCCCGCTATATGTTGTCGCGATTGCGGCAACGACGAGTTGAGCGGCCGGACCGGCGGCTCTATCGCGCAGAGCGCGTAAAGAGCTTGGCCCGGTCCGCTTGAACGATTGGTTGGCGCCGCCTGCGGCGCCCCAATCTTGAGAGGGGCACTCAACTCGATGTTGACGCCGCCACAGACGGCGTCAACGATTAAACTCACCGGCGGCAATGGAGCGCAGCGGAATTGCCGGCCGGTGGAGCGCCTTGTTATGTTTTCTCTTTATATTCTCGAAAGCCAGCCAGCAAATCCGCGAACGACTTCGGTTTATATTTCTTGAAGCCTTCCTCGGCCACGCAGTGGCGGATCATATCCCGTGTGCCCGTCCCCACCGACAAAGCGATCTTACTCATTGTCCTCTCCCACCACGTGCCAATGTCCTCCTTTGTCAGGACCAATGCGTTTAAGACGCCCAGATTCCCGGAGTTTTCGGATCGCCCGCTCGACCGCTCTGTCTGATTTGTCAATCCGCTGCGCCAATTCTGAAACCGTTAGATTTGGGTGGAGAGACAGCAGTGTAAGGATTTTCTCCGGCGTTTTCTCCGGCGTTTTCTCCGGCACCCGATTCTCGAACTCCACCCACACCCAAAGACCCCCGTTACTTTATGTGACGGGTGAATGAGTTCATCTGCTATATGCGTTTTTTACACCCTATCCCCCTCTTTATATTCTCGAAAGCCGGCCAACAAATCCGCAAACGACTTCGGTTTATATTTTTTGAAACCTTCCTCGTCCACGTACACGAAGTCATACGTCACATCCGACTGCATCCCGTTGATGTCCTCGCACCACTGGCGTAGCCGCTGGACTTTCAAGGGTACGTCTAAGTCTTCTTGCCCCTTGGTCTCCACCACCACAATTCGCCCATCCGTAAGCTTTACCAGGAAATCGGGATAGTAGTTGGAAATATTGCCATCGGAGTTCACGTAATCGAGCTTAAAATGCACGGCCAGATAGTTTTTTGCGTATGACAGTATGTCTGAGCAATCTTCCAGGAAACCGGCGAAAAGGAGTTCCAGTTGGCTGTCACCAATAATTTTGTTGAAGACGCTCTTCTTCGGGACCAGATAGCCCTGGTCTTTAACTACAAAGGGGCGGGTCTGGCGCAGCTTGATAGTGTCACGGATTTCGGCGTTTCCTTTGTCCTGTACCGTAAGGTCATTTATTGCCTTCTTGAATGCCTCAAGCAGAGTTTTAGTTGTGACAAGTTCGGACAGGTTGCGCAATGTGTTGGGATCTTCGAGTTCTACCGGGTGGACAAACAACTCGTCCCGTATGAATGCTTTGACTTTGCCATACAGAACATCGTAACCGCTGACCAGACGCAGATCTTTCATAATGGCCCGGGCAAAGTAGCCGATCACGCTCCGGTAATCGGCGACACCGGCCGTGTCGAGGATCGTGGTATGGGTGACCTCACCGGTGGTGATGTCCTTGAAGACGATCTCCCGTTGCTCTTCCTTACTGAACTGCAGGTAGGCCACGCGTTGATGACCCAGAGCGGCTATGTCCAGGTCGTTGAGGTTCTTGTATTCCCGGTAGACGCGGGGCGTCAGGACAGGGATTTCTATATCCAGCGCGTCGATGTCTTTCTTCTCGTTCCCTATGTCAATCTCCACCACCAGCGGCGTTTTGGGCGCGGTTCCCTCGCCCATCGCCTTACGTTCCAGAATCACGCCTTCGGTCTGGATAGATTCGACGAAGTCCATAAAGGCATTGGTGCCGACTACGCTGACATATTCCTTTGTACCATCGGGGTACATCTTGCGAAGTCCCCGGCCCAGTGTCTGTTCCGGGAGAATGTTGCTCTTGGCTGAATAGGCGCGCAGACCGACGATGGTGGTAACGTTGCGCACGTCCCATCCTTCCTTGAGCATCATCACGGAGATGATGGCCTTAAAGTGGTTGTCGGCGTCGTCAATCTCATTGGCCTGTTTGCGTAGGCCTTCCAGTACGTCTTTGGATTTGCCGGACTGCGCCTCGGAGATCTCACCGTTGTTCTTTGTATGAATAACCAGGACGGAGTCCTTTAATTCGGGATAGTGGCCTTCCAGGTATTCCGCGACGTCATCGCAGTTGCGCGTGTCGTCGGTCATCACGAACAGGATGGCTTTTTTGCCGAGTTTCTGATGCTCGGCATAAGCCTTGCGCCATTCAATCACACCCAGATCGATGTAGTCGGCATATTTCTCGGTGTACTTGGCGCTCTGCCGCTCGCTGAGCTTTGCCCGGCTGGCGGCGTCGGGCAGGACAGGGTGTTTGACTACATTTTGCGATATGGCTTCTACCAGGGGATAATCGGAGACGGTCTGCACGAAGATAGCGCCATTGTTGTGTTTCGGTGTGGCGGTTACGTCGATCTGGAGAGAGAGGGCGGATCCTTTCTGTTTGAGGCGGTTGTGGATGTCTTCGATGGATTTGAACCAGGCCATGCGCGGATCGTGGATGTGGTGCGCCTCGTCATTCAGGATCATCAACTCGTCTATATCGCGTACGATCATACCCAGATCCACCTTGGAATCTGTGGTCGCCCCGGTGGGCCGCTTGCCCAGGAAGTAGTCCATGGTATTTTCATCGTCCGGTGAAGGGGGGATATCGTCGCCGGCATAGACACGGTGAATATTGGTCAGGAAGATATTGCCGGTGGGCCTGGTGATGTTGACTTCGTCCTGCTTATGCAGGGTGAGTTGAAAATCATCGCGCCAGTTACGGCCGTCCACCCCGTTGTCCGGAAGCACCGGGTCCTCGAAGAAGATCCGGAGTCCTTGAAAGTCTCGATAGACGCGGTCGAGTACGATGATATTGGGCGTGATTACCAGGAAGTTGCGCGCCAGTTGGGAGTCCGGCTCGTAGAGTTTGTGGAAGAAACTCCACGTCAGCGCGAGGCTTAAGACCTTGGTCTTGCCGCTCCCGGTAGCCATCTTGACTACAAAGCGCCGCCAGGTCTCGTCGAACATACTTCCTGATACAAGGCCGCTGGCATCGAAGCGCATCATGTCGTGCTTATCCTGAACCCCAACCACGTCGTAGAGGTAAACGATCGTTTCCAATGCTTCGCGTTGGGCGAAATAGTACTGAAACTGACTCATGGTCCCGTCGGATTGCTGCAGCATGTGCGGAGTATTGAACCACCAGTTGAGCAGTCTTTTGCTGGTGTCGCTCGCGCCGACGTAGCCGCCGTCCCGGAACTCCTTCACCTTCTTGCGCAGTTGCGAGACCAGTGGCGGCATGAGCTTGTCCATGCTCGTTTCGCGCAAGGCTTCATCGGCCGGAAACCAGCGGATCTCCGGATTGAGGATGGCGTGGGGCGAATCGGGAAAATTTTTATGGAGTGCCATAATCAGAATAACCTTTTTTGGAGGTCCAGTGGTGGCGCCAGAACGCCGATAATGACGAACGGATTCGGAGCTCTTTTGTTGTGATGCTCTAAAGTCGTCCCAAGAATCAAAATGGGAGAAAAACGTTTACTAACAACAAATTCATCCCAATACTTCATCTTCACCTTGCTAACTGCCTCCCAAAGTTTCTGAATTTATAGCTCAAAATTTGCATTGAATTACACTACATGGTAAGATGCGAGGCATGAGCCAACGGAGGAAGCCCGTAGGGCGACCGGAGTTGGCTCATGCCGGGTCTCAAA
>Ga0222639_1001459_pt1 | contig 9981 bp, 7 predicted proteins | sample AntAcemetagen185_FD_179863 | JGI IMG/M metagenome (GOLD analysis project Ga0222639, IMG submission 179863) | Saline water microbial communities from Ace Lake, Antarctica - #185 | ecosystem: Environmental > Aquatic > Non-marine Saline and Alkaline > Saline | place: Antarctica: Ace Lake | collected...
AAAATCGCCAGGCAGCTTGTGGAGCTCTATGCCCTGAGAAAATATCGAAAAGGACACGCATTTTCTCCCCCTGACCACTATTATCGCGAATTTGAATCCACATTTGAACATGAAGAGACCGATGATCAGATCAAAGCCATTGAAGATGTCTTAGACGACCTGGCCTCGGAACAGCCCATGGATCGTCTCATATGTGGAGACGTGGGTTTCGGGAAGACTGAGGTAGCGATTCGGGCCGCATTTAAGATTGTAGCGGATGGGAAGCAGGTGGCCTTTCTTGTACCCACCACGGTCTTAGCCGAACAGCATTTTGAGACTTTTAAGAAGAGGATGGCGCCTTATTCCATTGAAGTCGGGGTTCTCAGCCGGTTTAAGACCAGGGCCCAGCAGACTGAGGTTATCGGCAGGTTGAGATCCGGCAAGATAAACGTGCTCATCGGCACACACAGAATCCTTCAGAAAGATGTAAAATTCGCTGATGTGGGACTTGTGATTATTGACGAAGAACAGCGGTTTGGCGTCAGGCAAAAGGAGACATTAAAAAAATACCGCGCCCTGGTGGACGTATTAGCCATAACCGCCACCCCGGTTCCAAGGACGCTGCAGATGTCTATGATAGGCGTAAGGGACCTGAGTATCATCGAAACCCCGCCCCAGGACAGATTGGCCATTGAGACGTATCTCTCGCCCTATGATGAGCCTTTAATTACCCGTGCCATAGAGTCTGAATTGGAGAGGGGCGGGCAGACCTTCTTTGTCCACAACAGGGTGCGCACCATCGACCATGCGGCTGATCAGCTGAGAAGGATGGTTCCCCGGGCACGTATTGCAGTGGCACACGGCCAGATGAAGTCAAAAGAGCTGGAAGAGACCATGATGAGATTTCTACGAAAGGAAATCGATCTCCTCGTCTGCACAACCATAATCGAATCGGGTCTTGATATTCCTTCTGCCAACACCATCATCATCAACCAGGCGGATCGCCTCGGTCTGGCTCAAATTTATCAGCTGAGGGGAAGGGTGGGACGGGCCAAAGAAAAGGCATATGCCTATTTAATCATTTCAAATGACTCAGTTCTCACAAGAGACGCAGAAAAGCGATTAAAGGCACTCATGGATTTTTCCAGCTTAGGCGCCGGCTTTAACCTCGCCATGCACGACCTCAGGATCCGGGGTGGTGGCAATATCCTCGGGTTTTCCCAATCGGGGCATATTGCAGCAGTTGGATATGAGCTATATGTAAAACTCATCGAGCGAGCCGTTACTGAATTAAAAGGCGAGGAATGGGAGGATGATATAAACCCGGAAATCAATATAGATATCCCCTCACACCTGCCGGAGAGTTATATTATGGACACAGATGTCAGGTTAAACCTATACCGCAGGCTTTCTAACCTTATTGAGAAATCAGAATTGGAAGAGATTACCGAAGAAATACGCGATCGTTTCGGTTCTCCGCCAAAGGAGGTCGTCAATCTCTTCGGTTTGATGTCGATTCGGCTCTTATTGAAAAAACTTCGGATCAGCAAGTTAGACATGGGACGTAACAGCCTTACTTTAACCCTGCCCGAGGAAACACACATTGATACGGAAGAGCTGATCCGGATGATAAATGCCAGACCTAATAGATTCAGGCTTTTACCTAACAACAAGCTGAAAATCCACACCGCTGCGTTCTCTTTCCCGGACGATTTTCCCAAGATAGAACAGGTAGTGGAAATGCTTGATTTCAAAGCAGAACGCATAAATGGGACATCTGGAAAATTGAGTGTGGCTCATTAGGGGCTCGAAAAAAATATACCCGTTTACAGGTTCAAAGGTTCAGGGTTCAAGGGTTGATGTGCCAGTAAAAAGCGGTCACTCCCGCGAAGCTTGTCCTCGACCTGATCGGGGAGCGGGAGTCCATAAGTGGTTGATTCCCCTGGATTCCCGCGTTCGCGGGAATGACGAAAACGGGTTAGTGACTTTTTATATGGGTATCATACTTACACGCTCCAAAATAGCGGCAGAGGACGAGCGGGTTAACGAAAAGACGTTAACGCTGAACCTCTGAACCCGGAACCTGTGAACGCCTACAAAAATATGTTTAAATTTTCCAGCTTTGCTGTTAATATAGAATGTTTGGGGTTATGGAAAGGCGGGTTGGAATTGCAAACAAAAACCGGACAATAACAAATGACCCACGGGATGATTAGGGAAAACATCAGGTTTATGAGCCATGGTCTTTATTCTCTTTTTTGTTTGACCCTGATTCTTTTCTTTCTCGGTTGCGGCCTGTATGATCATGGGGGGGAAGATGCGGTAATAGTTATAGGCTCGGAACGCCTCTCTTGTGACGCATTGAAAAAAGAGATGGAATTCATTGGCGGCGGTGTGCCTGTTCCGGTTAAGCATGCAAGGGAGATAAAGGCCCGGCTAATTGAGCAGATCATAGACTATTATCTTATCATCGAATATGGGAAACAAAATAACATCTCTATCTCTGAAAAAGAATTCCAAAGGAATTTAAAGGAGATCAAGAGGGAATACTCAGAAGATGCCTTTCGTAAAGTGTTGCTTCAGGGATATGTGGACCGCACGCTATGGGAGCATCGATTGAGGAATCAGCTCCTTGTGGGCAAGGTTCTCAAACAGGTCTTAGAAAAAATCGCCTCACCCAGTTATGAAGAGATAAAGACCTATTTCCAAAAGAACAGAAATGAATTCAGATCCCCGGAGATGTTAAGATTCCGTCAAATAGTCTGTAAATCAAAAAAAGAGGCAGAGAACCTGCGCGACCGCATCCATGCCGGGGAAGATATGGGAAAACTTGCTAAGAAATATTCAATAGCCCCTGAGGCCGAGGCCCGTGGCGAAGTTGGTTGGGTAGCCCGGGGTAATTTAGACGAATCCATGGAAGATGCCCTCTTTTCAATGCAGAGTGGCAAAATCAGCCCTATTATCAAAACCCCCTTTGGCTATCATATCTTCGAGGTAATGTCCCGCAGGTCTGCCGGCGTTAAAGGACTTCCGGAAGTTATTCACGAAATAGAATCACAACTTATCCGCCAAAAGCACGAGGTCTTCTATAAGAAATGGTTGGAAAAGCTCAGATCTGACTTTAAAGTCAAGGTTAATCAAGATATGTTGAATAAATTGGAGCTATCTTAATCAGAATAACCGAGAATTCAGGAATTGAGGAATTGGAGAACTTATTTCGTTTTAATCCCTAAATTCCTAACCCGGATAAACCAGAAAAGTTAAAAGTGAGCTAAAGTTTGATGGTCTCGCAAAAAGTCTCCAAGGCCGTCACTCCCGCGGGATAATTTTCCTGGATTCCCGCGTTCGCGGGAATGACTAAATAGATAAAATTCAACAACTTTAGGCACTTTAGATCACTTTAGGCACTTCACACTTTTTTTAAAGGACCAAATGAAGCAATTAAAAGGAATAGTTTCTTTCATTCTCCTATTTACCGGGAGTATTTTATTATTTCACGCACCGGTCTCGGGCGAGATCTGCAATAGAGTTGTTGCCATTGTTAACGATGAGGTAGTTACCCTCTATGAGCTGGATACCATGATTCAGTTGCTTACAGGAACTCCATCCAAGCAACTGAAGAACAAGTCCGAAGAGATCTATATTAAAACCCGCCAAAAAGTCTTGGACGACCTGGTTGATCAGAAAATTGTCCTTGAGAAGATCAAGGAGCTAAAAATTGAGGTAACTGCCAAGGAAGTGGATCAGGCCATCGAAAGGGTAAAGGCAGATAACCAGTTTACCCAGGAAGACCTGATTGCCGAACTGAAAGAGCAGGGGAACAACTATGAATCGTACAGAAAATCTATTAAGGAAGAATTGGAAAGGATACAACTGATCAACTATGAGGTGAAGTCAAAGATTATCCTCAGGGAAGAAGAAATCGAAGAATACTACAACACACACAGGGATGAGTTCACCAGCGAGGGCAGGGTCCGTCTTGCTCTCATTTTTCTCAAGCAAGAGGATCCGGCAGATAAAAATGAGGCCCGCGCTCTTTACCAAAAGGCCCAGGAGATCCTCTCAATGATTAAAGACGGCAAGAATTTTGCCAATCTGGCAAGGAAGCTCTCCAATGGGCCCGGGGCAAGTGAAGGAGGTGACCTCGGTGTATTCAAAATGGCCGAGCTTAATCCAGAGATGGCTGAGATTATTAAGGATCTATCTGCTGGCGAAGTAAGTAAGCCAATTATTAGGCCTTCTGGTATCAAGATTATCAAGGTAGAAGAAAAAGATGGGGGAGGAGAAAAATCTCTCGAGCAGGTTCGAAACGCCATTCAGACAATCCTTTATAGAAAAGAGCTTGACAAAAAGTATTCCGCCTGGATCAAGGAGCTGAGAAAGAAGGCATATATAAAAATTATTTTTTAACTCTGGGATTTAGATGGGCAAAGACGAAAACTACCCGTTAGATAAGCAAGCGAGTGACTGGGAATTTCCATCCGGCAAAGAACTCGGAACCCTCTTTAGGAATAAAAGAGAAGAACTGGGTCTCAGTTATTCCCAGATTTCCGAACGAACAAAACTCAGGCCCCGCTTCCTTGAGGCCTTAGAAAACGAAGAATGGGATCATCTTCCCTCGCCTGCTTTTGTAAAAGGATTTGTTCGCTCTTATGCCCGCGCCCTTGGTTTAGCGGAAGATGGCCTTGTTGCTCTTTATCAGGAGATTACCCCTCAGCACCACGAGACTCCGTGGCCTGTGCAGCCTCCGGTTAATAAGAGAAAAAAACTACTTCTGTACCTTTTCCTGATTCTTGGTTGTTCTGCTGCGGGGTTCGCATTTTACACCTGGATGGAAGTTCCAACTCGCATGGGGGGAATAATTGACCATGGAGTAGTGGCCCCGTCAGATAATAAGTTGGTTGAGTCAAAAAAGCTTGAAGGTGCCCGGAAAGAGAACGCAGAGGTGCCCTTGAATGAACAGGAACCGATTGCGGATCTCTCCCGGCCAAAAAAAGCTGCGCTTGTGGAAGAAAGACTCCCGGCATCTGAAAGAGATTCTTTGGAACCATCCGGTCCACAACCAGCAGAGGAAGAGCCAATTTTAGAGAAAGAGGTATCCTCTCATAAATCAATTAGCAGTATTCAACCCGAACCAACTGTCTCTAATACCCCCCTTCCCACCGAAACAGACGGGCAGGCGTTAGTTTTAAAGGCCGTTGTCAAGGAAAGGACATGGATCAGGGTACGTATTGATAACGAAAAACCAAAAGAGTATATCTTTGGTCCTGGAAGCGGGCCTGAATGGAAGGCTCAGAAGGGTTTTCAATTGCTGATCGGTAACGCCGGGGGGATTGACCTTGAGTTCAACGGCAAAAAAATGAAAGATTTAGGGAAACAGGGCCAGGTAATTAGATTGAGACTCCCAAAGGAACATGAAAGGAGCATTTCAGAAAATTAAAGTGGAAAACGTATTAGACATCTTTGAGGCAAGGGATTTTGTTGAGCAGGTTACCGACAGGGTACTCGTGTCGCGCCTGTTAAAAAATCGTACAACCTGCTACATAGGTTTTGATCCAACCGCTAAGAGCTTCCATGTTGGGAGCCTTCTACCCATCATGTCTTTGGTGCATATGCAGAGGGCAGGCCACAGACCTATCGCAGTAATTGGAGGCGGGACTGCCCTTGTTGGCGATCCGAGCGGGAAAACCGAGATGCGGCCCATTATGACCCGTGACGAGATAAACGAAAATGCCGAATTATTAAAAAAACAATTAGCCAGGTTCATAGAGTTTGGGGACGGAAAGGCGATTATGGTGAATAATGCCGATTGGCTGACCGCCCTCAACTACGTCGATTTCCTGAGAGATATTGGTCGACACTTTAGCGTAAACAGGATGTTGGCCGCGGAGAGCTACAGGATCAGACTCGAAACCGGGCTCAATTTCATCGAATTCAATTACATGCTGCTGCAGGCATACGATTTCTGGCACCTGTTCAAGACCTACGATTGCCGTCTCCAGATGGGTGGGAACGACCAGTGGGGGAATATCCTGGCAGGGGCGGACCTGACAAGACGTATGGAGGGAGAGATCATTCACGGTCTTACATTTCCCCTGTTGACAACCTCTTCAGGCATAAAGATGGGTAAGACACACAAGGGGGCGATCTGGCTTGATCCGGAATTGACTTCGCCGTATGAATACTACCAGTATTGGATCAACCAGAATGACGAGGACGTAGGGCGTTTCTTGTCTCTTTTTACCCTTCTGCCTATGGATGAAGTCAGACGGCTGCGCAGACTAAAGGGCTCCGATATCAGAAAGGCGAAAGAAGTCTTAGCCTATGAGGCCACCAAATTGTGCCATGGCCAAACAGAAGCTGATCAGGCACAAAATGCCTCCCGACAGCTATTCGGACCGGATAAAACTGCCTCATCAGGATCTGTGCCCGTTTATCGAGCCAGCCAGCAACCGTTTGAAGCAGGCATTCCTGCTTATATCCTCTTTGCAGAATCAGGTCTCTGTAAGTCCCGGGGCGAAGCCCGCAGGCTTATTGCCCAGGGAGGAGGATATCTCAACGGAAAAAAAATCAAGGCCTTCGATCAGTTAATCAAATTGGAGGATTCAGAGGACGATTCATGGCTCCTGAGGGCAGGGAAAAAAAGATATGTTAAGGTTATTGTAGATTGAGGGTATAGCTCTTTTATGAAAAAAGCAACAAAGAAATCTGCAACAAAGAAGGGTAAGACCAGGACAGGCAAGGGCCAGCTGGCTTCAAAAAAGGGCCTTGTTCCGGCGATTCAGATGACTGATAGAGCCTTAGTCCCTTTTGATCCGCTTCAAATTTACCTCATGGAGGTAAAGCGTTATGACCTCATTTCGAGAGAAGAGGAAATAGAGTTAGGAATAAAGATCAGGGAACAAAATGATGATAAGGCTGCCTACAAGCTTGTCACTGCTAACCTGAGACTGGTTGTAAAGATCGCCATGGATTTTCATCGGTACTGGACAAAAAATCTATTAGACCTGATCCAGGAAGGAAATTTGGGCCTTTTGCAAGCTGTAAGAAAATTTGATCCTTATCGCGGGATAAAATTTTCCTATTACGCCTCATTTTGGATTAAGGCTTATATCCTTAAATTCATAATGGATAACTGGAAATTAGTCAAAATTGGGACCACCCAGAGCCAGCGCAAATTATTTTTCAATCTCGCTAAAGAAAGAGACAAACTGATCGCCGAAGGCTTTGCTCCTGAGCCAAAGTTGTTAGCTGAACGGCTTGATGTCAAAGAAGCGGAAGTTGTCGAAATGACTCAGCGGTTAGGGGGATGGGAAGTTTCTCTTAGCTCACCTGTTGGAGGAGACGATTCGAGGGAGTCCTTTGATGCCTTCCTACCCGATCCGGGGATAGCTATAGACGAGCAAATCTCCGAGGATCAAAGCCGGAAACTACTTCTAAAAAGTCTCGGGGAATTCCGTGAGACACTTTCCGGAAAAGAAGCCGATATCTTCGACAACCGGATTATGGCGGAAAAGCCTTTAACTTTACAAGACCTTGGGGATAAATACCACATCTCACGCGAGAGAATACGCCAGATACAGGAAAAGATTATAAAAAATATCAAGAAATGGCTTAAAGAGAAAATCCCCAATTTTGAGGAAGAATACTCTGACTTTTTAAAATAAGGATCAACTTTAGGCACTTAAATGTTGACAAACTCGTAAAAAGTCAGAAATGACCCCTTTTTGTCATTCCCGCGAACGCGGGAATCCAGGAAAATCAATCACTTCTGGACTCCCGCGTTCGCGGGAGTGACAGCCTTGGAGACTTTTTACGAGACCATCAAATGTTGGAGCATAAGGGAACATGAAACAAGACCCCAAAACAGACAGCAAAAGACAGGACATAACCGCTCAAAAATCATTATTATGCGGATATTTGAAATCTGCCCCACTTCTTTTTCTCTTTTTTATCGTGGGATTTGTGTCAGCATGCGCGCCGGTTACATCCAGCGTATTAAAAAAGGAACCGGTGCCTGCAAAACCGGACAGAGCTACCCCCGTTATGGAAAAGGATCAAATCCAGCAGGCGTATCAGGATTTCACCATGGCCTCAATCGCCCTGTCTCGGGGTAATTATGGAAAAGCACAAAAGCATCTTGAGTCTGCGATTAGAGAAGATCCGCAATCGGCCTATCTGAACAGAAAAATGGGGTTGCTCCTGAAGGAACTGCGTAAGTACCCTGAAGCTTTAGTCTATGCACGCAAGGGCGTCGCTCTCGAGCCAGAAAGTATAACGGGCATAACATTATTGGGAGATCTATACGCCCTCACGGGCAAAGATGAACTTGCAATTGAGCAATATCAAAAGATACTTGACCTCGACCCGAAGACCCAGCGCATAAGACTGTTATTGACTACGATTCTGGTCAGAAAGAAGCAATTCCAAAGGGCTCTTAAACATTTGGACACCCTGATCGATCAAAATCCCGAATTAGTCGTTGCCCATTATTACCGCGGGAGGATCAACCTGGAAATGGGCAGCTACAAGGAGGCAGAGAAGGCCTTTGACGAGGCGCTGAAACTCAATGCCGGCTTGGAACCGGCCCTTTTTGATCAAGCCACTATTTATCAGATGACCAATAGAGAGAAGGAAGCCGCTCAAGCCTATGAGAGATTGTTGGAATTATATCCCGATAATATCCCTGCCAGGGAAAGATTAGTTGCTCTCTATTCGAAGTTGGGCCTCGAAGAGAAGGCCTTAGAGCATACGAAAAAGATCAAAAAGCATTCACTACCGGGAGCGCCTGAGAGGCAGGCGCTTGGCATCATATACCTGAGACAGGGAAAAATCGATGAATCGATCGCGGAACTTGATCTGATTGTTAATGCCTGGCCCAATGATTATAAATCGAGGTACTATCTCGCTGTTGCCTATGAGGAGAAAGGGGATATCAAGAAGGCATTGGAACAGTTGAGACAGATCAAGTCAGGATCAAACTACTTTGTCAGCGCCCAGATTCAGATAGCACACCTTCTTATTACAGAGGAAAAATATGATGCAGCCATAGAGGTACTTGAAAAAGCGATTGCCTTGGAACAGGACAAGATTGAGCTCTACCTGATGCTTGCATCCGCTTATGAAACTAAAGAGGAGTATGATAAGGCCATAACAATCATTAAAGAGGGCCTGAAGATAAACGATAAAAGCGTAGACCTTATTTTTCGGTTAGGCGTTCTTTTGGATAAAACCGGCTCCAATGAATTATGTATTGAACAGATGCAAAAAATACTTGAAATAGAGTCGAATAATGCGGATGCTCTCAACTATATAGGGTATACCTATGCCGAACAGGGAATCAAATTAGATAAGGCAATGGAATTAGTCCAAAAGGCATTGAAACTAAAGCCTGAGAGCGGGTATATAATTGATAGTCTCGGGTGGGTTTATTACAAGAAAGGGTCATATGACAAGGCTATCCATTATCTCGAGAAAGCAGCAAATCTCACAAAGGATGACCCTACCATAAACGAGCATTTAGGTGACGCCTACCTCAAGAAGAAGGAATATCCAAAAGCCCTTCTCTATTATGAAAAAGCCCTTTCCCTGAAGCACCCCAAAGAAAAACAATTAAAAGAAAAGATAATTGGCGTGAAAGAGCTTTTAAAGAAAAATAATTGAACCCCGTCAAATAGTTGAGTGGTTGAGTTGGAAAATAAGTCCCGTCCAGGCGGAATTGAATCAGCTAACTAGCCTCGAATCATGTCGAGCAACCGATTTTCATGCAAACGATATGGATTCAAATAATAACAACCACTTAACGAGGACTGGAAGGCTGATTTCGGTCTTTCTTTTGCTTCTTTTAAGCTGCTGTGCCCGGATCGCGATTACTCCACCATCTCCCCCCCTTGACCACCAGGCTATTACAGGCATTATTTCGGCCTTTAAAGAACAATGGGTTGCGGTTAGCACCCTCTTTTCTTCGGGAACGCTCACCCTCGATATCAAAGGTTCCGGATC
>Ga0222639_1001471_pt1 | contig 9950 bp, 9 predicted proteins | sample AntAcemetagen185_FD_179863 | JGI IMG/M metagenome (GOLD analysis project Ga0222639, IMG submission 179863) | Saline water microbial communities from Ace Lake, Antarctica - #185 | ecosystem: Environmental > Aquatic > Non-marine Saline and Alkaline > Saline | place: Antarctica: Ace Lake | collected...
ATTTGTGGGTCACCATAAAGAGCGACTTCTGGATTCCATTCGGAAGGCAGACTCCTATCCGGTTGCAAAAGTAATTCTGATTGTGGGTGAACAGCAGTCAAGTGGCGAAGAGCGTTCCCGCAATGTTGCAGCAGAGATTGCGAATGAAATTGTAGGCATGGTTGAGGTTGAACTGGCGCTCGTTGATAAAATTGATGTTTTTCGGGGAGCAAGTCAAATTGTGAGTCTGATTCATGCGGAACGGGATGCGGGTAGATCCTGTCTGATTAATATGAGCGGGTCACTTCGGACTTTCGCGGTTTCAGCATATATAGCCGGATGTGTTACCTCGTCAATGATACTGACCTCAATCCCTGAGTATGATGATGAGGGTTGTGAGGTCGGTGTTGAGGAGATGATTCCTCTTCAGCTTCTTCCTCTTGCACCGCCGGGTAAAGAACAGATGGAATTGTTGGTTGCCATTGGTCATGGTGCACCGTCTCTCGATGAACTTATTTTCAGGCTCCACCCATTGATTGAGAAGGACACGCGACCTTTCTATAAAGAACGCAGCAGAATCAGCCATCATCTCAAAAAGCTGGACGAAAATGGCTATATCCATAAGAAAAAATCCGGCAAAAATATTCAGATTGAGCCCTCACAACTTGGCATGTTGATGCTATTGGATCGAAAGTGAATCCACTATAACCGGATTCAAGATCATATGCCTTTTATGTCTGGATGATCAATTAAGTAGAGCAATTGTTGTTGCCAAGGTGGCGGAGCGGCCTCGCGGCTGCCTGCAGAGCAGCTATACCCCAGTTCAAATCTGGGCCTTGGCTTGCCTGAATTCCTTTACCGGATGAAGGCTTTGTGATTGCGGCCACAGCGGCGGGGTCACACCCGGACTCATACCGAACCCGGACGTTAAGCCCGTCTGCGTCGTATGCTGTACTGAATTGCGAGAGCGTTCGGGAAACATACAACGCTGCAATCGCTTTTGATGTATTCTTCAAACCACGATGGTATTGGTTCTTTATTCCGGTTTTTATCATATTAGTTGTTGGTTGTCACCTGTACTGTCGAAAAGACGAATTCTAAAAAATGTGCTTAAAAGGAATTTTTCAGGCACTGTTTGGTGAAAATGAGATTATCATTTTCAAGCTAACGTCACTTCTTCTCCGAAGTGATATTTTGTTATATTCATAAGGAAGAATGATGGTGATAGTATGGTATTTTTCCCATTAGTTTTGGGTAGTAACGCCACCTTCATCTCCATCGATTACGTAATCGACAAAAGTAGAAATTTGTGTCATAAGCATCGGATCAAGACCTCCGTCCACGGCAAGAAAGGCACCGCTCTTGTTTGTCATTCGGATCTTGTTTGCCAGATAGTGAATGAACCGGGTGATCTTCATGGAAGGGAGATAGATCAGCATTATACTGACGGAATCAAAGAGAATGAATGTTTTTTTATCAGCAGTCTTTTTCAGCATTTCCGTTACCGCGATACCCAGTGAGGTGAGATCAGCAGGATTTTTGATCATCAGGTGATGGTCGTCATTTTCTGCCCCGCTCCCCAGAGAATAGAGAGTAATTGCATCGACAAAGTAGATGTTATCGAGATTGAGGTTGTTCTTTGTATAGAGTTTCTCAAGAATCGATGCCGGGAAATTTGTGGTAATTACGATGGTTGAATATCCTGCGTTTTCTGCCTCCTGTATTATTTTTGTATTGGATGCACGAATCTCACGGGGGTCTGAAAGATAGAGCATAATAACAGACTCTTCATTTTCGGTTTTGAATAGAGACACGTCTTCAGCCGCCATTATTGTGATAGAAATTCCCGGTAATCTTCCGGCATATGTTCGTTTCTGCTGACAATTGCCCGGTTCAGCTCAGCAAGGTTTTCAAGCACCTGTTCGGTATTGGTTATCTGAATCCTAAGGAGCATCTGGATATCTTCTACACTGATGCTCTCATTGACAAGAAGTTCGGTGAAATCCTCAATATTGTTCTTGATAATCTCGACCGGTTTTTTCAGGCGTAGCACTGCTTCAGTGATGTAAGCCAGAAGTTCCTGTTCTGCTTTTCGCTGACTTGTCAGATCGGTAATAATGTAGGAGACACCCGAAAAAACATCCCGCTCGTCAAACCCGGGGGAGGCCCCGATTGACACGACTACCTTCTCGCCGTTTTCACGCAAAATGGTTGCCTCAAAACGGTTAATAGGTTTGTCTGATTGCACGAGTCCTGCAATATTCTTTGGATCAAAGTCCGTGTCTGTGAAAAGATCCCTGATGTTCATCTTATGAAGGATCTCTTCCGGATACCCCAGAAGCCGAATGACCCCATGATTCCAACCGGTGATCATACCTTCCACTGAGGTGCTGAGGATACCGTCGTTTGTGTTCTCGATAATCTTCCCGATTCGTGCCATTTCGGTTGTTGCCGCAAGAAGATCATGGATGTCAGAGATGACATGAATTGCCCCGACGATTTCGCCCTGTGCATCGAGAATAGGATCGATAGAGATCCGTGACCAGCGGTCGTTGAGGATGAACTCATAATGTTCTGATTTTTTTGAGATCTTACTTTTGGCAAATGGACACCCTTTCATAAATGTCTGGGTGTGATGTACGAGTTCGTAGCAGTGCTTCCCCAGAATCTCGCTTCTCGAAAGGTTAAGGAACCGTTCAGAGGATGTGTTGATATTCAGAAGCTCTCCACTGGTCGAAAGCAGAAAGATCGGATCTTTGATGGCATCAAAGATCATATCCCACATTGGATCAGGGTGCTGTTCCTGATCTGCTGCCCATGATTTCAGATCAGAGCTTGTAAAGGTAGCTTTTTCAGGGTGTGCCATATGCAATACGTCTCCAGTAGATGCGCAATAGTTATAGATTCTATGCGTCGTTAGTGAAAATGGATTGTTATGTTATATTATTTTATGGAGTGATCTGGGTGTTTTCTATTGGTTGGGGTATTTCTCTGGAAATCCGCCATGTTTATCCTCACGAAGGATCCGAAGCAATTCCTCAGGTGTCTGGACCTGCCTGTGGCAGGTGTTCTTTTCGCAGAGCATGGCAGTGTCTTCCGTAAGTGGCATTTCATGAGTGAAAGGAAGAATTTCACCAAGTTTTTTGGCATTTTTATGGTTTTTAACGATGATTGTGATTTCCGGGAGATATTCCTGCCTGATAGCATCCAGAAATGAGCTTGTTGGGCCACTCTGAGTAATGGTGATGGTTTTCCCACTGGTTGCTGCCCGCTGAGCTGGAATAAAGAAAGAGATGTGAGCTGCTGGATTTTGATGGATCTCTTTTGAAAAGGCTGCAATTGTTGCTGTCGCCTGATCATAATACTTGTGGTTGCCGGTGAGGTCAAAGAGCCGCAGCAGATTTTGCATTGCAATGGCATTGCCTGACGGGATTGCTGAGTCAGCGGAGCTCTTCTGCCTAAAAAGAAGATTCTCTTCGTCATGTGATGTGAAATAAAATCCTCCGTTTTCTGTGTCATACAGATTTTCGGTCATGGTTTTGGTCAGATGAATTGCCTGCCGAAGGTATGCTGGGTCAAAGGAAGCGCCATAGAGTTCAAGAACACCCCATGTTAAAAAAGCATAGTCGTCGAGGGTGCCGTTTGTTTTGGCCTGCCCATCCCGAAAGGCATGCCACAGTCTGCCGTCATCTCTCAGAAGATGAGTGAAGATAGTCTCCGCTGCCCGGCTGGCCGTTTCGAGATAGGCTGGTTCATCCAGAACAAAGGCAGCTCTGGCGAAGGCTGCAATCATTAAGCCGTTCCAGTCGGTTAGAATTTTATCGTCACGAAAGGGACGTTCACGGCTTTCACGGAAGGCCAGTAATGTTCTGCGGATCGAATTAATATCTTCCGGGGCTTCCACGTCGGGAAGAATAGCGGGTACATTCTCCCCGGCAGGGAGAGGTCCGGGTGTTCCTTCCGGTGTGATGTTCCAGTAGGTTTTTGCACGCGCTGCCTCTCTGGGAGGAAGGATTTCGTCTATCTCTTCGACTTTCCAGAGATAGAACGTTCCTTCAGCACCAGCGCTGTCAGCATCTTCCGCCGTGCAGAATACTCCGTTTGGCAACGTCAGATCCTGTTGTACATAGGAAAGCACCTCACGAATGACCGTTTCATAGAATGGATTGCCGGTCACCTGAAAACATGCCGTGCAGGCGAGCACAAAGAGGGCCTGATCATAGAGCATCTTTTCAAAATGTGGTATGCGCCACTTTTCGTCGGTTGCGTAACGGTGCAGACCAAATCCCAGATGGTCACAGATGCCACCTCGTCTGATTGCTCTGATTGTCTGTTCAGCCATCTGTAGGGCCACTTCATTGCCAGTGCTGGCGTAATGCCTCAGAAGAAAAAGTATGTTCTGCGGAAGGGGAAACTTTGGAGCACCGCTAAACCCGCCATTTGTAACATCATACTGCCGTTTCAGGGCGTCGAAAGCAAAATGGGTGGTTGGTACCGCTCTTCTATGAGGAATTGGTGTATTCAGATGGTTTTGCAGATGACGCATAATCTCTTTTGATGTGGTGGTGATTCTGTCCCGGTCTGTCTCCCATATTTTGGCAATTTCGGGAATGAGATCCGCAAGTCCCCGCATCGTGGTGGTAGTGTGTGGCGGAATATACGTGGCCGCAAAGAACGGTTGTTTCTCGGGAGTTAGAATGAGAGTGAGTGGCCAGCCTCCACTGCCGGTCATGGCCTGACAGACGGTCATGTAAATTGCGTCAATATCTGGTCGTTCCTCACGATCCACTTTGATAGCTATGAAATGTTCATTGATGAGGCTGGCAATTTCAGGGTCGGCAAAAGATTCGTGGGCCATCACGTGGCACCAGTGACAGGTCGAATAGCCGATGGAGAGAAAAACCGGCTTATCCTCCTCTGATGCACGGGCAAAGGCTTCGTCTCCCCACGGGTACCAGTCAACAGGGTTTTCAGCATGCTGGAGCAGATACAGACTTGTTTCTTTTGCGAGTCGGTTTTGGTGTGTCATGGCTTCTGTCCTGTCCCTGAATGATGATGAGGAGTGAAGACCCGGTTTTCACTCCTTTCAGTCAGTTATGTTGGTTTTGATTGCCTCAACTCTGGCAACCGTTTCCCGGCGGGGAGATTCTTCAGGCATCCCGTTTCGTTTTCCGTCCAGTGCCTCAAAAATAGCTTGAACTGATTCACCAAGTGATGGACTGTATCCACCCTCAAGAAGCAGAGAAAGCGGAAGTTCTGTGGCATCGCTGAGGATTGAGGTGAGGGTTCCAAAATCCTGTGGATATAATTTCATTCTCCCTAAGAGATCGTCTGAGAGGCAGTCCATGCCGGCAGAGACGATGAGAACCTCGGGGTCAAAGGTGGTTATTGCCGGAACAAAACCCTCTGTGAAGACATACGAATAATCTCCAATTGAGGCACCGGGCTGAAGCGGGACATTGATAGTATAGCCTTCTCCCTCTCCGCTTCCTCTCTCCTGAGGCCGGTGCCCGGAAAAATCCCTTCCTGATGTACGGAACAGTAAAGAACCCGGTCGGAATGATACCAGACATACTGGGTTCCGTTGCCGTGGTGCACATCCCAGTCAACAATAGCCACTCTCTCAACCTCTTTTAAGGCAGCGGCGGCAGCTATAGAGGGATTGTTAAAGATGCAAAATCCCATTGAGTGGTGGGGGAAAGCATGGTGGCCTGGTGGTCGCATCATAGAGAAACAGTTTTGGCCATCAAGATTTTTGTTCACCGCAGCAATGGCGCCGCCTGCTGCGTACCGGGTTGCCTCAAAAGAATAGGGTGTCACGTAGGTGTCAGGATCCAGAAACCGAAACTCGTCTGCCGGACAATGGAAGGATGCCTGTTCCACCTGAGCGATGTAGTCGGGGAGGTGCACTCTGAGGAGTTCCCGGCTGGTGGCAGCTGGGGCTTCTTCACGCCCGATGCCATCGGGCACACCTTTCAGGGCAGCATCAAGACGGGTCTGAGACTCGGGGTGGCCGGGAAGGTCGTGGCGGCAACACCCGGGGTGGGTTATCACACAGGACCTCATAATGGTGAATCTGTTAGCCCACGCCACGATGAATCTGTCGGTGATTGAACACTGATGATGAGGTGGAATCGTAATTTAAAGGGAGATGTCTGCTACGTTCTGCCCAGAGATTGTTTAGTGCTTTCTGATAGGAATTGGGAAAGATTATACTGAACCTTAAGAATCTCTTATCGTCTGTGAAATCCAAATGAAGTGTATGAGTAAACTTGTTCCCTCATCAGAATTACAGCATCGCATGGCCCGTTTCCGGGAAGAGATGGACCGCACAGAATCTGACTGGGAACTGGTTGTTCTCTTTAGCAAGATAAACCTCTTCTACTTCACCGGAACGATGCAGGATGGAATGCTTCTGATTCCACGTAAGGGAGACGCAGTCTTTTGGGTTCGGCGGAGTTATGATCGAGCTCTGGAGGAATCGCTGTTTTCCCCAATTTTGGCGATGGGAAGTTTCCGCGACGCTGCCGCCGGGTCAGGACCAACACCGAAGATCGTCCACATGGAGACTGAAATCGTGCCGCTGGCTCTGCTCTCACGGTTCCGGAAGTATTTCCCTGTTCGTGATGTGAAGAGTGCCGATCGCCAGATTGCCGCGGTTCGTGCGGTGAAGAGTCCCTTTGAACTGGAGCGAATGGAAGCCTCCGGGCGCATACACGAGCGGGTGCTTGAAGAGCGGGCTCCTGCGTTACTGCAGGAAGGAATCAGTGAGTCAACGTTTGCCAGTCAACTATATCCGGTAATGGTGGAGGAAGGACACCACGGTGTCGTTCGCCTTGGGATGTTTGATACTGAGCTTCTTCTGGGGCAGATTGGGTTCGGGGAGAATTCACTCTATCCTACCTACTTTAACGGACCCGGAGGAAGTCGGGGACTCTGCCCAGCAGTCCCCTTGCTGGGCGATAGCAAGCGGACTCTGAAGACCGGGGATCTGGTTTTTGTTGATATTGGATGTGGCCTTGACGGGTACCATACAGACAAGACGATGACCTATGTCTTCAGAGGATCCTTGCCTGAAGAGGCCATTCTGGCACATGAACAGTGCGTCGACATCCAGAACAGTATGGCACAGATGCTTCGGCCAGGTGCAGTTCCTTCAGAAATTTATGCTTCGGTTATCGACAGCTTGGACTCTGCATTTCTGGAGAATTTTATGGGATACGGCGGTAGGTCGGTGAAGTTTCTGGGGCATTCGATTGGGCTTCTCATTGATGAACTGCCGGTTATTGCGAAAGGATTTGATGAACCTCTCACTGAAAATATGGTTTTTGCCCTTGAGCCGAAGAAAGGCATCAAGGGAGTCGGGATGGTGGGCATTGAAAATACATTTGTTGTGACACCGTCGGGCGGGCGGTGTCTTACCGGGACGCATCCGGGGCTGATGCTGATAGAATAGAGACGGAGAACAAATCTTTTCAGGTTTCTGTCATCAGAATTTTCGAACAGAAACCCACTTAGGCGATCATCTTCTCAACCTCATCTTTGAGGTCTTCAACTTTGGTTGTGATAATGTCCCATAAAATTTCATCATCAATTCTGAAATAGGCATGAACGAGAACATCCCGGAGTCCTGCAATATTTTTCCAGTCAACACGGGTTTGATTCGCTTTCATTTCAGGAGGAATTTTTTAGGTTAATTCATAAATTAATCTAATCTACCAATATTTTGAGTGAATATAAACCTACATAAATTATTAGTATAACAACAGGTTACAATAATATATTGGGGTAAATCAATGTCTCTTACACAATTTGTAGAACAAAAACAAATTAAAGAATTTTTTGCTTCAGAATTTTGTGATCCCGTGAAAATTGATAAGAAATTGTATCAATTATCCAATAGGAAAATTATGGGTTTTTCGATACTTGCCAATGATGAAAAAGTCGAGTATATTTGTGACAGTGACGGGAGAGAAAACTATATCTCATCTTTCGAAGATTTAATTGATTTTTTAACACAAGGGGAATATTTAAGCCACTTATGCTGTTTTTACCTTCCCAATTCAGATTTTATATCAATTATCAATCACTTATCAAAAAAAGAAGTTGAACTTTTATCAAATAAACATGAAATTGATTATTTTGAATATAAACTCCTATTCTATCCAAATAGACAATTCATAATCAAAAAGCCGCATAGTTCCTATTACTTTTTTAATTTACACCCTTTTTTTGAGGATAATTTAAAAAATAGAGTGGAAAAAAGCTTAAACCAAGATATAATTAAAAAAAGTCAAAACGACACGGAATATTATAAAAAACAAGCACTTTTAGTAAAAGAATTTGCAGAGCAGTATATAAATGAAAGAAACAATTTTCCCCAATTTAATTTAAAAGATATAAATGAACCCCAAACAAAGAATTATCCCGGAATTGGTACTGCATTCGACTATCTGCTGAGATTTAAGATTGAAGCCGAAAATGAAAAAGTTATTACTCAACCGTGGATCGCCTATAAATCTCTGGATTGTTTAGACTCTGAAGGAGAAAAGAAAGAAGTCAAGGAACGCTTAACTATAATTGAAGGTGTATATCGATCTTTTCTGAAAAGAAAGAATGTTACAAAGAAATTGATTAAGTGCTCATTAGAACTTGCCAAACTTGATCCAATTTATAGAAGAACTGGATGTCCATATGGATTAATTGATTTTAAGATAGATCGTAAAGATATTGAAGATTTGGATAATCTTATCAAGGGAGTACCTAAAGGTCTATTCAAGAGCAATAGATCTTGTATTCTCAATCCAACATTTGGATTAGCATCAAATCTCGTCTTTGGAGCAGACGCTGATCTATATATTGACAACACTCTCATTGATATCAAAACAACAAAAAAACCCGATTTCTCTAAATCTCATTTGTATCAATTATTAGGGTACACCCTCCTTCATAATCTAGGCCAAAAATACATGAAAAATAACACAAAACCTGAAATTCTCAATATTTTCTATGAAGATTTAGATCATAATGTTATGCCGGAATCCACCAAAATTTTCCTGAATGAAAAAATTGAGAGAATTGGAATCTACTTCTCACGTTCCAATTATCTATACACACTGGAACTCAAGGACATTGTTCCTGAAGGCAAATTTAGCGATGAAGTATTGGATCGGTTTGAAGATGAGTGCTATGATTATTTTCAGGCACAATTCAGAAAGATGCTAGACCGCTTTGACTTATGAGAGGAATTTGAATGAGAATCCACTCTAAAAACTGATAACGCATCTGGATAAAATTTAAACAAAAATGCGAGGGGAGGGATTCGAACCCGCGAAGAGCTACCTCAATGGATCTTGAGTATTATACATTCACAGCACGCGGCTAGTCCTTAATTTGCTGCGTACTGGAGTATTGATCGAATGTATTGTAACAAAATAGATCTCGAGAAATTAATAGGTCTCGATCCGGTGAACAGAACCTACTTCGAGGATTACATCCGCCACCTCCAACTCCGGCAGTCAAAAGAACGTACCGTCCACTCAAAAATCTGGAGAGTATGGGCATTCATCCGGTTCACTGAACTGAAGGATGCAGCGACCGCAACCCGGACCGATGTTGAAGACTACTTCCTCGAACGAACAAAAAGCTGTAGCCCATATTCCGTGTACGGCTACACGCTGGAACTCAAACTGTTCATCCGATGGCTCACTCCGGAAAAGGAAAAAGAGCTTTTTAAGAATATCTCCACTAAAATCCCGAAAAGTCACCTCCCCGTCGATCAGCTCATAACCAAAGAAGATGTCCGGGATCTGGTGTCCACCTGCAATAATGAAAGAGAGCGTGCAATAATCATGCTGCTCTGGGACTCAGCCGCGAGAATCGGAGAACTCACGCCTCTGAACATTGGCCATGTGCAGTTCGACAGATACGGAGCGGCCATCATCGTCAGTGACAAGACCGGCATGCGCCGA
>Ga0222639_1001473_pt1 | contig 9948 bp, 8 predicted proteins | sample AntAcemetagen185_FD_179863 | JGI IMG/M metagenome (GOLD analysis project Ga0222639, IMG submission 179863) | Saline water microbial communities from Ace Lake, Antarctica - #185 | ecosystem: Environmental > Aquatic > Non-marine Saline and Alkaline > Saline | place: Antarctica: Ace Lake | collected...
ACCTTGAGCTGAAAAATCCACTAATCAACAACAAGACATATTCCTTGATTACCCCCTACGGAAAACAGAGTTTCAGGTTTAACGACAGAGAGACAATGTGTGAATCAATAAAGGTAAATCAGGTAGGCTATAATGAACACTCAGACGTCAGATATGCTGTCTTGGGAGTGTTCCTTGGGGATGGAGGATCAATCAAGTTCAGCCAACTGCCCGACTATGATGTGGTAGATGAAAACACGGGTGTGACCATCTTTACAGGCACTGCAGTCTATTTTGGCGATGATACAGGAACCAATGGAGTCTCTTCGGGAGAGCATGTCTATCATCTCGACCTTTCATCTCTCCCTGCTGGGGGGCCTTATTTTGTATCTGTAAGGGGAGTGGGAAGATCTTACTCCTTTGGCGTGGGAGACGACTACAGCAGGGAAATTGCATATGTTCATACCCGGGGATTGTACCACCAGCGCTGCGGGATTGCCTTAGAAAAGCCCTATACAGAATACACCCGTGGGATATGCCATACAGAGGTTGCTTATACGAAAACCCACTGGGGCGCATCAAGCTGGATAAAGGTTCCCGAAGGCGCTCAAATGCACAAGATATGCGGAGGATATCATGATGCAGGTGATTTTGACCGGCGTCCGATGCATACCATAATCCCTATTCTTATGTTAGGTTACTACGAGGCGTTCCCCGACCATTTTGTTGACAACCAGTACAATTTACCGGAATCCGGTAACTTAATCCCCGATTTCCTTGATGAGGCCTTGTGGGGATTGTTGGGATGGGAGTATCTTCAAGGATCTGATGGGGGGATAATGGCCGGCACAGAAAGGTCTGGCCACCCGTCTTACGGCAGGTACAATGCCGCTAATGAAGGGGCAATCTACGGCACATGGGAAGTGTCAGGAGAGGTTACTGCCTCCGGAGCAGGCATGTTTGCTCAGGCCTCAAGATTGATAAAACCCTACGATCAGGCCAGAGCTGCTAAACTCCTTTCAAGGGCTGAACTCGCCTGGGACTACCTGCAAAATAATAGCGTCACAGAACCAAAATCACAGATAATGTATGCAGCCCTCCAGCTTTACCTGGCCACTGCAACGGGTGACTCTTCCCAGGATATGAATAATAGCTACCACAAGGTTTTCAGGGCTATTGCACGCTGGATCTTTGTGGAAAGGGGAAAGTGGCCGCACAAATACAAACCCGGAAATTCCTACGCTAAATCCCAGACCGCACACTTCATCAGCTATCTGATTACAGACAAGACTGTTGATCCCGAGTTGTACGACAAGATGAAATCAAAGATCTTCAGAGGTGCGGAAGACGGAGGGTACATGGGAAAGAGGGCATCTCAATACCCTTACCCCGTGGGCGTTACAAAATCATTTGGATGGGGTGCAGCAACATCCCAGGGGAAATATGCGGACGTGTATTGCTTTGCCTACAGATTAACGGACGATAAAACCAAAAAGCAGGAATATTTCAATGAGGTCAGCCAATATGCGGACTATACTCTTGGGTTAAACCCTTTAGGGAAATCTTTTGTTACAGGCCTCGGCGATAATAGAATAAACAGCTCCCTCCACCTCGATTCGTGGTTTACCAAGTATGGAAAAGGCAATCATGAGGGCCATCCCATAGGTAATGTGCCGGGCATGGTTGTATTTGGGCCGAGCGAAGGTAGGAGTCAAGCATTTTACCAGAAAGTAATATCCGACAGGATTTACCCGTCGTGGGATGATCTTCCATTGCAGAGGCGATGGGCGGATGGATGGTCGCTGGTTGGTGGAAACGAATTCTCAACATGGTCGATCCTGGCATGGAATGTCTGTATGCATGGCTTCTTATACAACGCCGGACAAAATGACTTGGCAACACCCGAAACGACCACTAAATAGTGCCCGAAGAAAATAACTTCCCTATTTCAAAATCTTACTCAAAACTATTTATATTCATCACGATCACCCTGTAAAATGACTGATCGCACCGGCAGCAATGATGTAGATCGCAATGGTCATCACGATAGCCAAGAATGCGCGTGTCATCTTGATTGAAAAGGCAGCGCTTAACCCGATAACAATAAGGTAGATACGGTAAAACTCAAAGAGCAAACCGATTAAAGGAAGCCATGAGAGCAGGTTCACCGCCGATGCATAGGCATTGATCCTGAAAACGGTCTCATAGGAGCCCGACGCCTTGAACACCTTTGTAATTATGAGAAGGAGAATCCCGGCGGTAATCAGGGGAAATATTAACCCGAGGATCAGGGTGCGGAACATAAACAGGGGATTTTTCTGTAAGAGTCCAAAAATAAGTACATGAAAAACAATACAGGAGAGCAGATAGAGAAAAGGGTTCAGAAAGCCGCCATCCCTTCTCATCTCCTGAAAAAACACCTTAGGCGAAAGAAGAATTGCCTTTGAAGTTCGGAAAAACCTCGGAAAAAAATTCTTTGGATCAAACTCATTCATTAAATGCTCGTTCATCAAAACCTCAAAACCACTGATGTTCGGCAAAAGAAAAAATTTAAATCCTCGCCCGACATCCCTGTCAACTTACTATTTTATCGCCCGAAATCCAACTCAATAATACCTGCGGTCGCATCAACTTTTACACGATCTCCCGTCTTGATGAGCTCCAGCACATTCTCCTCAGGGCGATCAACGGTCGGGATCTTGGTAGCAATAACCGCACCGGATAGAACCGGTTCACTCTCCATACAGATGATGGCGGCCGGCGCCATGCCGTTTTTCTTGGTCGCCCATGCAGCAAAATCACAACCGCTTGATCCCTTCCCTGTCGTGAACACAAAAACCTTGTTGGCTAAGCTCGTGCCTTCTAATTGATGACGGGGCATACAAATCTTACCGGTAACCGGGCTGAGGTCGCCTAAGAACGCAAAAGGTCCGTTGTACACCACGGCTTTTCCCTCTGCTTTCCCCGCGCTTACCATATGCGCTTTTATTTCCATTTTGGCATTTCTCCTTTCCACTTTCCTGAGATGGCCGCGTTGACGCATTCCTCTTCTGTGCCGAAAAAGACTTTAACACCGCCGACAGAGGCGATGTAGTGAGCACTGCGGGCTGAGTTTGTGGCAGCACTTTTTGCCTGCTTTTCTCCTGCAATATCCGCGCGGGTAAATGGATTCGCAATTGATGGGCAGGCGGGAAGGAATAATCCACCGGCCTTTTCAATAATATCGGCCCAACCCTGTCGTCTGGCCAACGCCTCCACGGGCGTCGAGGCGCCGATTAAAAGAGTGGTCATGACTTTTTTCCCTTCGAGAAGTGCTGCAATTCGCCCGATCTCATCAATTGTGCTATGGGGACAGCCGAAAGCCACGTGCTCCACTGTATCATCCTCCCACACGTTCAGTCGCTCCCATGTTTCCTTCATCTCGCGCTTTCCCACCCGGATCACCTGCTCCGGCCTTTTATCACCCATGGCCGCCTCCAAAGTCGGTGCCTCCGGTGTCGTACCCACAATGTGAGCCAAGGTAACCGCCCCTGATGTGGGCATCGATATAACCAGGGCCCGCGCAAAGTCAAATGGGAGATTTGGCGGTAATCCATTGACAGCAACCGGTTTGAATCCGGGAACTTGATCACCGATGTAATAGCCTAAGCAGTGATATTCTGACATGGTCCAGTCGGATACATCCAGGTCATCCAGCTCAACCAAATGATTCGCATACCTATTCTCAGGAATAAGCAAACCCATCAGTGGCGTCCTTCCGCAGACGGCGGCAGCCAGCGAGACTAAAATTCCCATGCGGTCCACTTTTGCGCCGAACAGGCTGTTATTGGCAACCTGCATGCAACTGCCGCCCATGGGTACCACATCGCCTTTTCTCGGGAAAATGCCGAGCAGGTACTCTGCACAAGTCTCTGTTCGGAGCCAGCCCAGCTCCTTGAATCTCTTCAGTTTTCTCTCGTGTTCATCGATCCAGTTGTCTGCTAAGGGGAGTCCCCACGCCTTCCAAACCTCAGGGGAATAAGAAGGATGTGTAGTAACCCTGTGAGGCGTTTGTGGAACCCCCTCTGTCATTTTGTCCCAGAAGGCCTCAGGACAGAAGTCGTAACCGATGTGACCATAAGAGATTGGAACCAACCTCTCCGCATCAAATGATTCACCCAGCTTTACGAGGAGATCCATGGATCTCCTCATGCCTGGGCCATATCCTCCATCCCTCATTTTCTTTTCTTCATCAGTCAACAACATGCTAAATCTCCTGATACCCCAGCCTCCTCATCCTGTTTTCAACAAACTCTTGAATCCCCGAAATCTGGGGCTCTGATATTTGTTTGAAGCGACCCTGAAGGCCGAGGTATTCGGCCACCGGAATCAGTTTTTCCGGATAATAGGTTAGTCTCACTTCGCCCTCATCATCCGTTTCCATCAAAGGGAAGCTACCCGACTCTACTGCAAGGCGTATTACTTCAATCGAATCATTTGAGGAGATCCGCCATCCTGGAGGACAGGCAGATAAGAGATGTATAAAACGGAAGCCTTTTTTAGCCTTTGCCTTTTCAAACTTCATCTGGAAATCCCTTGTGTGTGTCACCACCGCGCTCGCAACGTAGGACGGTCTATGGGCGCGAACGATCTCAAATATATCTTTTTTGAAACGGCCCTCCCCTTCCGGAGTCGTTGTTGTCCAGGCAGCCTCCGGTGTTGCCGAGCTGCGCTGAATACCGGTGTTCATATAGGCCTCGTTGTCATAGCAGACGAAAATAATATCCTCATCTCTTTCAGCGGCGCATGACAGGGCTTGCAGACCGATATCAAATGTACCGCCGTCACCGGCCCATACCATGACCGTAATGTTCTCTTTGCCCTGGCTGATCAGGGCCTGCCGGACCCCCCCGGCGCATGCGGCGCCGGTCTCAAAGGGAACCTGCAAGAGCGGAACCCTCAGAGATGTCGAAGGAAAGGGGCCGGCAATGATACCCCAGCAGCAGGCCGGCATCACCACAATGGTCCGCTTGCCCATTATCTTGAGTACATGCCTCATCCCGAGTACTGCCCCGCACCCCGGACAACCCACATTACCACCACTCACATATTCATCCAGCACTATACCCATATCATTTCATCCTTGAAAGCAGGATCAGCCTTTATCCCCCCACAAACGTCGATGAGGGTCTCGGGAAAGACCTCTTTCCCTCCCAGGCTTATAATCACGTCATAGATGTCAGGTTTGTCGTCAACATTATAAAATGCAGAACGAAGTTCCTGCGTAAGGGTCCCCTGTGCACCGTAGGATACAGCCCTGTTAAGGACAATAACGTCCTGATCCCCTCCTATGATCTGCTGGAGAGCATCCTTCGGAAAAGGACGAAAAACGCGCAGTTTGATTAATCCAACCTTCATCCCCTTTTCCCGCATCATATCAACGGCAACCCGCGTTGTTCCCGTCAGCGCACCGCTCACCATGAATATCGTCTCTGCATCGTCACAGCGATAGGCCTCTATTAGATCGTAGTGTGTGCCAAAGACATCTTCGAACAGGCTGTGGGAATCTCTCAACACCTCAAAGCTACTGGTGAAAGTTCCCTGAATCGCCTTTCGCATCCGGTAGTAATCATCAGGGAGGGCGGCGTTTCCAAAGGAACGCGGATCATCCACATCCAATTTGAATTGAGGCTCATAGGGAGGGAGGAACGCATCAATTTTTTTCTGTTCATGGACCTCCACCTCTTCCATGGTGTGCGAGATAATAAAGCCATCAATCATTACCATTACCGGAAGGAGAAGTTTTTCTGAGATGTAGTACCCTTGGATAACCGTGTCTAAGGCCTCCTGGCAGGTTTCACAATAGATCTGCAGCCAGCCGGTGTCCCTTTGGGCAAGGCTGTCCGACTGATCCGCCCAAATATTCCACGGTGAGCCAACTGCACGGTTTGCGTTCACCATAACCAGAGGCATTCGCGCCCCCACAAACCAGTGCAGGACCTCATGCATCAATAAAAGACCGTGGGAAGATGTGGCGGTAAAGGCCCTGCTCCCAGCGGAGACGGCTCCGAGACAGGAAGCAATGGCCGAGAATTCCGACTCCACATTGATAAAGCGTCCCCCCCAGGAAGGGGCTATCTCGGACAGGGTCTCCACAATATGGGTTTGGGGAGTAATCGGATAAGCAAAAATCAGATCAGGTTTGGCTAATTTAACGCCAAATGCGACCGCATCGCTCCCCGTCATCATATCTTTGCTCATCGCTCTTCCTCCATCACAACACAGCCTCGAGGACAGGATGCAGAGCAAATGGCGCATCCCTTACAAAAATCCAGATCAAAGACTATCTTTTGAGCCCCATTTTTGCTTGTGATAACGCATGCATCCGGGCAGAAGTACCAGCAAACTCCGCAAAGCGTACAGGTACCGCAAGAAAAACACCGACCGCTCTCGGCCATCACCGCATCTTGTGAAGCCTGCGCTACTATCTCTAAGAAATCCTTGACTCGCTTCCCGACGCCTAATCGTTTTGTCTCTAAACGCTTTTCTTTTCTGAAATAAAACGTATTCAGTTGGTCATAACTTATTATTCGCCTGCTGGGGGTCTCATCAGCTACCCTAAGGGACTCATCCGTTTCATCCCTGTTCAAGACACCCATCCTTTCCAGAATTGCAAAGGCACCCCGCTTTCCAGAGGCAATGGCATGGACCACGGTCCCTTCACCGGTTTCATAGTCGCCCCCAAAAAAAACCTTATCATCTTTTTCAATGCTCATTTCCGGTACCTGGCCGACCGCAGCAACAACACTGTCAACGATTCTATGCGTCTTTTCCCCGTCGGGTACAATTTTCCCGTCTCTTTCCTTTACGGCATCCTGAATCTCTATCATTAAAGAATTATCTGCCTGGTCCTCAATTCGGGTAATCAGTTTTCTCTCTAAGATTTGAATCCTCTCTTCAATGCCCTCCTGAATTTCATCGGCAAAGGCCGGGGCCTCGGCCATAGTACGACGGTAGACAATGGTCACCTCTTTGCCCAACCGCATCAGTACGCGTGTTACATCCATGGCTGTGTTACCGCCACCTACCACGACAACCCGATGACCGAGTGGGGGAATCTTCCCCTTATGAATCATTTTGAGTATGTTCAAGCCATTCGATACAGCCTTTCCCGAATATCCCCATTGCGGAATATTCCATCCCCACAGACCAGGAGAAAAGAAGATGAAACCATATTCCTTGGTTAGTGATGGCAGTTCCTCAGGACCAATATCCCGCTCCTTCAGAAAATTGACGCCAAGCGCGAAGATGTTTTCGATCTCTTGATCCAGGACATCTCTTGGCAACCGATACTCTGGAATACCATAGCGAAGGAGGCCGCCGGCCTTTGCCTCGCGCTCGTATAGATCCACAACCACTCCTTGCCGGGCCAAAAAATAGGCCGCTGACAATCCAGCCGGACCACTTCCCACGACCGCAACCTTTCCTTCGATGTTATCCGTATCTTTTTTGTGGGGTATAACAAGTCCGTAATCACCTATGAATCTTTCCACAGCACGAATGCTAACCTGCTCATCAAATTCACCCCGATTACAGCTTTCTTCACAAAAATGGGGGCAGACCCGGCCGCAAACCGCTGGCAGAGGATTTTCTCGGCGAATTATGTCAAGGGCCTCAGTCAGCTTGCCTTCACAAACCAGACTCATATATTCGGGGATATGGGTGTGAGTGGGACATGCCTCGGAACAAGGAGCAACTCCCTCTTGAAACACTGGCAGGAGAGTTCTCCAGGTCCCGGTTTGGTTTCCGGAAGTATCCTTTCTGGAAATTGGGAAGTCCTTGATATCGTGCAGCAGGCCCTTCTTCTCTTCGCTATATTTCGACCCCAGAGTCTCCAAGAGATTTCCTCGTCTCAACCTTTTAATCCTCTACCTCTACACCAGTGTACTGTTACCTTCACTCTTAGCCAACAGATATGCCTCTTTGAAAGCGGCAATATTCTTTTCTGTACCCGTCAGGATAAATTTCTTTATCCCTTCAATAATGCTTTCCGGTTCAACTAACTCCGTAAAGCCTACAAACGCACCGAGGATAGGTGTATTAATAAAGGGACTGGTCTTGCTCCCAAGACCGTTTCGAACTGCAGGCGCATTCACATCCATGGTCTTGATCTGAAAATCTCCTTTAAGAAAATCAAAGGCCTGGGGGTCCTTGGCACTGTTGATCAGAATCAGACCCCCTCTTTGAATTCCCGCGGCCACATTGATGGTATGAACCAGCTTCTCTCCCATAACAATAACGTAATAGGGATTTACCACCTTGCACCTGAGATTCGGAAAGGAATCATCCACCCTAACAAAGGCCTCCACCGGAGCACCCCTTCGCTCAGCGCCGAATGTGGGAAATGCTTGGGCATGTTTCCCTTCTAAGAAAAACCCGTAGGAGAGTATCCATGAGGCGATCACAGCCCCCTGCCCTCCCCTACCGTGAAAACGGATCTCTATCATAAAAAATCTCGATTACAGGCCTCGTTAAGTGGTTGAGTAGTTAAGTGGTTTAGTCGTTCCGAAATTTTCCTGCAGGCATAATGCATAAGGGCCATTCATCCGTGTCAAGCTTCAAAACCTTTTTAACCTCGTTATCATTAAAGGCACCGATTACCACCGTGCCAAGCCCCAAAGAGACAGCCTGAAGGCATACGTTCTGAGCAGCGTGTCCCACCTCCATCTGCACGTACCTTATCCCTCTCTCTCCGTATTTGCGGGTGGTTCGCTCATATATTGCACAAAATACCAAAACAACGGGAGCATTTTTTATTGGGTCCTGTTCAAGCGCAGCACCCCAGAGATCTCTTCTCCTGTCACCGTCGTAAGTTTTTACCAGTTTATGCTCATTGGGCTCATATTTGTATATTCCCGGGGCAAGGTCAATGACTTTACCTGCGGCAATGTATATCTCGAGCGGGTAAAGCGCCCCGGCAGATGGTGCTGTCCTGTATCCTCTCCGGCTCGTCACTCCCTGAGCAGCCCAGAGAAGTTGCGAGAGTTCACCTAATGTCAAGTTTTTGTCCCTGTATTGTCTGACCGATCTTCGTTCAAGCAAAGAGTTTTCGATCGATGTTCTGCCGTCAAATTGCGGAGCAGGCAGACTTACAGCTTCCTGTGAGCCGATGTTACCCATGGATACACTCCTCTCTATTTGGAAAAACAGAACTCCAGACAGGAAAACAATCACACCAAACACGAACCGAGACAAAATAATACGCGTTACCATTACTTCACCCTATCATAATGAAGATAACAGGTTCAAGGCACAGAGTTTTTTAATCGTCGATCGTCCCCGCCCTAAATCTGGTCAAGGCGGGATTTCCGCTTCGCTCCAACAATCTTCAATCCGCAGAGGTCACATCTCTATTGAAAATCCTAAAAAAGATTTGATTTTTTATTATATATAATATAATATTTTGTGTTTAAAGGTAATTCATTCATCGATCTCTCTATCCATAATAACTAACTCACTGTTTTTAAAGGTAAAGAATTAAACATAATCGTCAACCTTAATCACAACCTTAATCAGGAAAGATCATGAGGAGGTATCGTATGAAACGTCTGGCAATGGTAGTATGTGTCTTTTCAGCTTTAATGTTCTTGGGGTTTACAGTGGTGGGTCCGGCCTTAGCCGATAAGATCAAAGTTGGTATAGTCCTCCCCTTAACCGGTAAACTTGCCAAGTTTGGTGAAATTGAAAATAAATCATTTCTAATGGCCTTGGATGAAATCAATGCGGCCGGTGGCATCAATGGCAAGAAGATCGATCTGATCATTGAAGATACAACCGGCAAGCCCGATGTGGGCCGCTCAGCCATCGAAAAACTCATTTCCCGGGACAAGGTCATTGTTGTGGGCGGCGGGTACTCAAGTTCCGTCACCTGGGCGACCATCGCTGTTGCCCAGCAGCGCAAGATGCCCTTCCTCGTGAATACCGGATCTG
>Ga0222639_1001477_pt1 | contig 9932 bp, 14 predicted proteins | sample AntAcemetagen185_FD_179863 | JGI IMG/M metagenome (GOLD analysis project Ga0222639, IMG submission 179863) | Saline water microbial communities from Ace Lake, Antarctica - #185 | ecosystem: Environmental > Aquatic > Non-marine Saline and Alkaline > Saline | place: Antarctica: Ace Lake | collected...
ATGCCAACATTGCCGTTTGTTGAAACATATAAATGTGGCGTTATTGCGGATGTGGAAACCCAGAGTGAAAAAGGAAGATCGATATCGGGCACTATAACTTGGACCGAACTTTTTAATATCGTAGCTCCGTCAACAGTAAATTGATCAACCACTTCAAATTCCGCCGCCTGTAAAACAGAGGCGGCCTGTCTGCGCGCGGACATTACGCACAGGCAGGCAAACAAAAAAACTAAAAATAATATTCTTTTCATAAATTTCCTCCAACAAAATAATTTGTAACAAAAAACGGGGTTTGCGAATTTGATTTTTCATTTTATAATGTTTTTCCCTCGCTTGCGTGGAAATTTGCGGAATTGCTGACCTGGCAGGGTGGTAGAGGAGGTTGACAAACCACTTTTAAAAAGCCTCTTTTAAGATTATAGAGGCAGGCAGGCAGGCAGGCAGGCAGGCAGGCAGGCAGGCAGCGCCTTTTATAAATCGTCCTTCGGACGATAATAAGGCAGAATTTTTAGCTAAATTATTCATAACAATAAAAGCATAACATCCCCATATTACGTCTTTGTTACATTATAGAATAAATTGAGAATAAATTGAGAAGCATGCTTATACCATCTGTTCGCTATCAATTTTTGCGATATCTTTTTTTAGATCGTTAATTGAAATTTTTAAATAAACCATTGTGGACTCAAGCCGGTTATGCCGTAAAAAGCGGCTGACTTTTTCAAGCGGAAGCCCCCCATCGAGCAAATGGGTAGCGCGCGATCGCCTAAAACTGTGGGTTGTGATTTTTTTGGTTATGCCAATTCTCCGGGCATTATCTTTTATTGATCTATAAATTTGTATCCGGGATAAACTCCCGCCTTTCTGGGATCGAATTAAATAATCTTTTGGCTTTAGTTTGTTTTCTCGGGTCCATTGGCTAATTGACTTTATAAGTTGTTCCGGAATATGAATTAGTTCGGGGGTATCGGATTTTTTTGATTGCCACAAAGTAAGGTTGCCGGTCTTTATGTTTATATCTTTGATTTTTATAGCGGCCATTTCGCTTACTCTAAGGGCGCACCAGTAAAGCATTGAGATAATCAGCTCATCTCTGCGGGAGATGGCCGGATTGTTCAAAATTAGGCCAATCTCGGCCTTTGTAAGCCATTCTTTGGAATATTTGGTTTTAGGCATTCAATGATTATAAACTTGGCGTACCGGCATTATTAATCGTTTACAATTGGACATTGGCAAAATGTTTTTTATTAAAGCATGATATGAATACGCAGCGCTGATGTTATCTTTAGTAAAGTGTTAAGCGTCATATTAGGATATTTAAGCCGCTCAATATCAGAAATAACCTGTTGTGTGGTATGAATTTTCTTTGCCAGCGCTGTCTGAGATAAACCTTTTTTCTCTCGCGCCCGAGCTATTTCCACGGCGATCTCTGTTAGACGCAATTCATGTTCATATTTTGTCTTAAAAGAGGGATCTTTTGCTTCCTGTTTTTTTAAATAATCTTCAAAAGTATATCGTTTTCTCATAAATTCCTCCTATGCCAATCGGTCATTATATGTTTTGCTTTTTTAATCTCTCGCAATGGAACTTTATTTGTTTTTTTAAGAAATCCATGTGTAATTACAATGATGGCGCCAGCAAAAAAATAAAGTAATCTCACTTCGTTTCTCGCAAATTGAATCCGTAATTCTCGAATGTGCCCATCAAGTAAGTCTGCGTAAGGTCTTTTTAAATCCGGCCCGTGTTTTTTTAATATCGCAATCCATGCAAGTGTCTTATTTCGTGTTTTTTCAGGAAGCTCATCTAAAAAATCCGCAACAAAATTATCGCCACGCACAGTTTCGTAAAATTCTATGTCATACATGCGCATAGCTATAGTATAAATGATATATCATGTATTGTCAAGGGGGATACTTTTATGATTTTGGCCATAATGTAACAATTAACGATTTTTGGCCGTTTTTGCTTACGGTTTGCGGCCTTTACAGGTATAAATATATCAGAATATAGCGGAAAACGCAACAAAAGAACGAAATTGTTGTGTTTTACTTATAATTTAATAAAAGAACCGCCAGATTTTTTTTACTGTTTAAGAATTGGAGCCTTTGTTTTAATCCCAATAGTAGATAATCCCTTGTGAATTTCTCTTCTTCCGTATCTGGAATTATTACCGCTACCCCAACCTCTAAATTAGAGGTATTTAATTAGAAACCAAGCAGAAAGAATATTTATAAATAAATACACAACCTCGCGCGAACAAAAAACCGGATTTCCCTAAAAACGGCCTTTTGGTCGTTTCATAGAAAAACCGGCAATTAAGCTTACTCACTCAATTGCCGGCAGAGATTTTTATTTGGTGTTTTCTTTAGTTTTTATCAGTGACTCTCCTTTTAGAAAGCATTATGGAAATTCTGCTTATCGCAATAAATAGCAATGTTAGGAAAACTATGTTAGCCGCTGTTTTACCACCGACGGGCGGAGTATTGGCAATGAAGTAACTCATACCCGCCTCATTAAGTGTTCGTGAAGATTCTGTAGAACCAGGTATTCCTACTCCTGGCAAATAAACATTTATCCTAGTGCCTCGCTTTACGGCGCAAGGAATATCATTCCCAGCTTTTCTGCATTCATAGCCGCGGTAAACATTCACTCTTAAAAAAGCAAAAAGCGACAGGATTAGCAGAATACTCATTATCAAGGAAAAAGATATCTTCAATGCATTCACATTGGATTCCTTGTCCTTCGTTTCAACAAAAATACCTGTCAAGAAGGAAATGACTTTTGTTCTAACTGTCTTAGATACAAACAAATATATAGTGAGCCCGATAAATGCAAGTAGCCAAATGGCGATTAGCCACGATAGAATAGGGGCAACACTGTAAACAATTTTTACAACAGATAGGGATGACCCGGCAAACTGCACCGATAAAGAGATAATTATCCCCAAAGCCACGAACCAAGCACTGATTTTTGCCAAATTTTTCATAATTTTCACCTCTGATTTATTTTTTATTTACTATTTGTAAACTACTTATAAATGCTAGCCGTTTTTAGGTTGTTTCACAGACATAATAGCAAGTCATGTGGCAAACAACATCGCCGAGACTGCTCGGGTTGGAGTGGCAAGATTCAGAACAATCAGACCAACAATTATCGTTCCCACTACCACCGTCCTGGGTTCCTTTTAATAGTGTATATGCTTTTAATAATGACTTTGTCGTCGGTTCGATTTCCACTAAAAAATCCGCACGAGTTATTTGAGTCTTACTATCCGAATATTTGGCCAACATTATATCCAAATTATTCCTTCCTTCCGACATAATCTTTAAAATTCGCAAATGAGATTCAAAACTTAAATTTACATCATCTAAGTATCTTGGAATTGCTTCCAGTAATATTTTTAGTTGTTTCAGATCAGAAATAGGGCAGAATTTTCCTTTTTCAGTTTTAAGAAAAAGAAACTTAAATTTATCCCTTTGTATTAATTGAGTGTTATTTTCAATATCATAGTTAACAATTCTTTTAGGCATCGGGATATTATACTCAATATCCGCGAATGCTTCAGGCATTGAGAATTTTTCCATGCCTTGATCATTTTGAACGGCGTTTTCCCCATTAAAATCAACTTCTACACTTTGCGCGCCAACATAAGCTACCCCTACAAACATTAACGAAAATACTGCTATTCCTATTTTTTTCATTTTTACTCTCCTTTTTTCCAATAAAAAAAGGGAAAGCATTTTTTTATGCTTTCCCTGGATGCATCCGGTTAAGGCCGGATCGTGGATACCCTGGGGCCAATTCCCCAGATTACAAGGACTACCGCTGATTGTATGCATACTATACACTGTCAATATTGACACCACAAGGGTAGTAAGGGGAACAATGAAATAGGTCTAAATGCCCATATAAAAAAACTACTGTTTATAGTAAATCCTATACACAACAAAAGAACAAAACTGTTGCGTTTTGGGTTTTTTGTTGGAATAGCAAGCTACTAAAAAACAGACAAGATTTCGTCGCTTGTCTTATCTTCGTTCACTCCCCTGAAAGGGCTATCGGTATGTCCGTAAACCAATATCGCCTTTTACCGAACTGGCCGGATTGATTGCGCGATACTGTTTTCAGTCAAAGACCAAAAAATACTGAATTTCGCTATTCCAACAAAAATGTCTTATTTTCTTTTCCGTCGTTTTTTATCCGGAGCTTGTGTTAAGGCGGAAGCGGCAACTGATTTTATGTTTTTGGGATAAATTCAGAAACTTATTTTTTGGCTTCCAAAGCGGTTACACGGCTTTCATAATCTTCGAGTTTATCATGATGTTCCATTAGCGTATGGCCGCGGTCAGCGTCTTTTCTTCGATAATCCTTTGCTTCTCCCGCGAATGTGTCAATGGCGTTCATTATGCGGTTAATGTCATCTTTTGTAGCCATTTTTTCTTCAATGTTGCCAACTTTTGATTGTAACTTTACCACTTCATGATATACAGTCTCTATTTTGTTGTTCAGCTTTTGCTCCTGTTCTTTTAGATCGTCTTTAGTAGCGAATTTTTCAATAAAACTGGCTTCCATTTTTTCAAGGTCGTTTTTAGTGGCAAATTTTTCAAGGTCGCCTTTGGTTGCCGGCAGGTTTTTGTCGTTTGAAATCATAAAAACAGTATAACAGATTGATATTTATGCGACAAGGTCCAAAAGTCCTATGTTGCAAGTTTTTAGAAATGTCGTAGTTTACAGCATTGTTGTTGATGTTGTGTACACAAATTTTTAAGAAAGAGTAGAAAAGGGAATTTTCTTGTTTTTTATTCCAACCTTTATTTATTTTTGAGTAATTTTTTGTTTTGCGGATATTTTAGAGATTTGTCAGGGCTGAAACCTATTTGCTTTTTAGGGTTCTCTTTAAATGTCAAAAATTCTCTTATTTGTTCAAAAATAGCATATATCTGTCTGTCATGTTTTTCGTATTTATTTTCAAGTTGATTTAATTTGTTAAGTATTTCTTTGTTTGTGGAAACTATTTCTCTTAATTTTATAAAAACTCTCATAATTTGAATATTCACTTGAATAGCTCTTTCGCTGTTTAAAACACTTGAAAGCATTGGGGATAACGTCTTAATCCCATTTTTATAGAATTGGATGTCGCAAATTGCGATTTCCAATTTTCTGTTTCTTCTTTTGTTAATTGAAATAGAAAATCAGAGGGAAATCTTTTTTTATTTCTTTTAACTTGTTCATTTAATCTTCTTGTGGATACTCCATAAAGTTTTGCTAAATCTCTATCAAGCATTACTTTATGCCCTCTGATTAAAAGGATTTTACTTTCAATTTGATTTTGCGAAATTAAATTTTTCATTTTATTTGTTTTTTTCCTCGTCTTTATTTGATATTTTTAAAATTGGGATATCTTTTGGTTTAACTAATCGGGCTTCCAATAAAGTTTCTTCTTTTCCGGTTTTGATTTCTAATTCTATAATCATACCAGTTGCAGTTTTCCAGTTTTTTATTTTACTAATTATTTTTTGAAATTGACGGGTTCGCATAGAATTGTATTTATGCCAATCTGCTTTTGGTAAATTAAGTTTTTTAATAAGCGCACTTAATTTTTTATGAAAAACTTCCCCCTCTTTTAAAGATAGAAGCCGGGGTTCAAGGTAAAGTTTCAATAAAAATTCAATATCCCCATGGCATTTAATTATTTCTTTGTCTTTGGCAATAAAGGCACCACTTATAAGCATTTTACTAACCGGTAAAGAAAACTCCACCCGTAAAGTGTTTTCTTCTTGTCCTGATTTGTTTTTTTGCTTAATAAGAAAAACCTCGTTTATAAGGGTGAAACCAAAACCTTTAAGGCCGTTTAATTGTAGATTAGTTAAGTCTAAATAATAAGGTCTAACGCTAAGATCAAAAACGGTATTATAAATCCATGTAGTATTTCTTTTACCCGGAATTTTATTTTTGTAACCCATTAGTTTGGCGATTCGGCTAACTCCCACATCACAATAACAATATGTGTCTAAACCTTTTTTAGTGGTTGTTTGTTGGTCTGCCCATAGAATTTTTAATGCGGCTAATATCCGCGCGTGAACGGCATTTAAAATTCCATAAGATTGTGCTGATGGTTCTATTTTGCCGCGATGTAAAAATATTTCTATACCTTTTTTATTTTCAATTGTCCTTAATTTGAATACCACTTTATCACTTAAAACTTTATTTTCTCTAATCGTAAAAAATTCCGAGCCAATTAAAGAAGTCCATGGAATGGTTTGTTTTGAAATATATTTATCTAATTTTCCTTCTGTTTTTTCTTTTGGAATAGGTAATTTTAAACGCTCTTGAATTTCTGTTAAATTGGCATTATTTAAATAAGGTGTTTTCTTAAAAGGAAAAATTGTTTCTCCTTTTTCCGCTATATTTTTTAGTTTTTTCATTAAGAGCGCTGTTAAATATTTAGCTGGATTGTTACAATTGCCTGTTCGTAATTGATATTTGGTTTCGCTAACTTCTTCCAAAACTAATTCTTTACCCAGTTTTTCAATAGCCTTTTCCCAGAATGGCAAACTTTTTTCATCGCTAGTTAGCTTTAAAATTTCCTCTAAAACATAATCCATTTTTTACCCTTATATAAATGTAAACTAAAATATCGTTATATACGATCTTAAAACCGTTACTCTTAAAACCGTTACTCTTAAGCCCTGTTTTTCATTGATAAACACTTGTACGCTATAACTTACTTTTACCGCTTTACTTGTACGCTATAACTTACTTTTACCGCTTTACTTGTACGCTATAACACCCTTTTTGAGTTTTACTGTAACGCTATACTAATTTTTGAATGTGCCTGTTGGTAACTTTTAAAACTATATTTACCTCAATTTTTAGAGTTGCTTTATTATGAAAAACCCCTAAAAGTGCAACGGTTGCACTAATATTTAAAACCACAAAACTAAACCTTATTTTATTTCAATAGCAGTGAAGCCGGCGGCTTTAAAAAACTGCTTGGCGGCCTTAATCCATTGACCACGAAGTTTTGTATTAATCGGCGGCGTTTTTCGCGGATCAAAACGAAGCTCTAATACAACTTCTATATCTGTTTTGCGGAAAAGGCTGTTTTCCACTGTGGCCGCAATGGGTGTGTGTTTTTTTTCTTTTATACTGTTTGGTTTTCCGTTTTTTTCCACTGTGGCCGGAAAATATTTATTCTGTAGTTGGTTAAGTGTCGGGAGGCTTATTGTGTTGTTGTTGATAGCCTTTTTGAAGGTCTCAGTTTTTTTTGGAAGCTTCTTAGCGACCTTGTTAGCCAAATTTAAAAGAAGATTACTACTGCGAACATCAAGATTATTTTTAACGATAAGTGCTTGGTAATTCGGCTCTGCGGAACCTATTTTACTATAGTTGAAACCATTACGACGCGATATTTTTAAGTCTGCGGCGGCTGATTCCACCTTACCAGCGTGGAATTGATTCTTAAAGCGGCAAAATGCAATGGCCCGATCCATAAAAGAGATGTCCTCGCGGTGAATATTCTCTACAATTGAAAGACGAAGCAATTGCTCATCCTCTATCACGCGAACAATCGCGCGGATAACTTTAAATCCAGAAATATTGTGCGCGCGTAAACGGCGTTCACCTACGATAAGTTCATAAGTTTGTCCAAGACTGGAGCCGTCTGTAACTGCTGACTGCTTACGAAGTCGTACGATGATTGGCTGTTGCAAACCGTGCGCCTTAATAGAGTCTGCAAGATCTGTTAGTGACTCTTGTGGGAATTGACGCCGCGGCTGATAAGGATTCGGATAGACAGATGAAACAGGAATCTCAATTACACGCTCGGCTGCGGGGATACCATCAGAGGCATTAATGCCAAGTAAATTTAGTGCGCCACGGCGGGTGTTTTCTTTTTGACGGGGCATTTGTGTATAATCTCCTCGGTTAAATTTTCATAATCTGTGAAGCCTTGACATAAATGATCATAATGTTGTATTGGTTTTCCAGCACCGGCGGCTTCGGCGAGCTTACTGTTAAGTTGTATGGTTGTGGTAAATATATGCCCTGGTAGTTGCACTTCCAACTCGGCTAAACACTTGTGGCATTCGGTCACTCCTTTACGGTTAAAAGTGCCAAGAATTCCAAAAATTTGAAGGTCTTTGACATTATCTTGAATGTCGCGAAGTTTTGATAGAAGCGGCACCAAACCTTGAATTGAAAGCCACTCAAGTTTAACAGGAATAATAACCTTATCGGCTGCTACAAGGTTGTTGGCGAGAAGGAGCGAAAAGCTCGGCATAGTATCAATGAGGATGAAATTATAACGATCGCGAATGCCGTCAGTTTTACGCTTAAGATAGTGTATCGCTTTAAATTTGTCTTGCTCCATCAATGATTCATCGGCAATTAGGCTCTCGTTCGTTGCTATATAAGATAGGTTGGCATGCGCGGTGGCGCGAACAACTTTATCAAAAGGCGCACGATCCATTAGCCAGTCGCCAAGAATTGGTTTCCCTGCGGCGGCGCCAAGATAAGAACTGAGTGACGCTTGTGGATCCGAGTCTATCAAGAGAGTTGAGAAGCCGCGCAAGGCTAGGCCGGCACCGAGATTTAAACATGTCGTTGTTTTGGCAACACCACCTTTTTGGTTGGCGAAAGCGATAATCATTTGCTGTTTCGCCGCTTTTTTACGGTTTTTAAAGATGATGTTCGCAGATTTCTCGAGCGGATATTCTGTAGGTCTTTCTCGGCCATATAAATATTCTCCATACTGGTTAAATATTCACAAAGTGCCTCACGAACATAATAACTCTTCGTGCGCCCTGTGGACATCGCTAAAGTATTAAGCCTAATTTCAATTTCTTTTGGTAGTCGGATAGCAATCATTATTTTTTCCTTTATGTATAACAAGTATAGCATAAAAAAACAAGGTAATATTATTGCCGAAATATATCCTAAAGTGTTTTTAGTAATTTTTTAAAATGTCATTGATAATATGATTTTTTCCACACCGTCGTTTCCTTGTAAAGCAATACATTCATATTTGCTTAATGCAATATATCATGTACCGCAATGTTAAAAATATTTTTTGTTTCGTTTGTAGGCAGAATTAATGTTAAAAAAATTGAAGGGGAAAATTATGAAAGAATCTACAAAAGATGAATATGAATCTTTAAAATTCCAATTTGGAAGCTTAAAAAGAGGTGAATATTCAAAATATTTACCGCTAATTTTATGTTTCAATTAACAAAAGAATAGACAGAAAATTGGAAATCACAATTTGCGATATCCAATTCTATAAAAATGGGATTAAGATATAGCCCCAATGCTTTCAGGAGTATTAAATAGTAAAAGGGTTATTTAAATGAAAAAGTAAAGACTTGGTTATCTCACAGTAAATTCTTCGTTTCCAGTCAAACCAAACCTTACGCTTATAGTATAGAGGGGGAGATCAATTTTGTCAAAATGATGATAAACGAAAAATACCATCAGATGTCATATAAAAATTATTATTATTTATTCTCCTAACCTAAATCGCTCTCAAGAATTGCCATTGCGCTTCCGGGATTACTAAACCCTTGCTTGTCCATCATCCCACGAATACTTCTTTCTAAGCTATCAGGATTGTTTTTTGCCATGCGATATATCCCTGGCATGACGGATTTTTTTACTTTTACATCCATGAAAATTATTATTTCTTCTTTTTCTTTTTTGTCTTTCATAATATTCTCCTTTTTACATTTCATATCCCTGATTTTGTGTTAAGTTCTTTTTAAAATAATTTTGTATTTCTTTTTTTGTTTCCTTATCAATAGAATACTCATCGAGAACATTTATACTTTTTTTGGCAATACATAGTCCCGTATAAATAACAGTATCCGTGTTTCCTCTATAGTTTGCTATTAGTTTTACGCCGTCTTTTCCATTAAGCACATTTTTAATTTCTTCCT
>Ga0222639_1001479_pt1 | contig 9919 bp, 9 predicted proteins | sample AntAcemetagen185_FD_179863 | JGI IMG/M metagenome (GOLD analysis project Ga0222639, IMG submission 179863) | Saline water microbial communities from Ace Lake, Antarctica - #185 | ecosystem: Environmental > Aquatic > Non-marine Saline and Alkaline > Saline | place: Antarctica: Ace Lake | collected...
GGATGACAGACCCATCCCAGCCGACTATGATGGCGCCGGAGACTGCGATATCGCCATCTTCCGGGCGGCGGACGGTTTCTGGGCCATCCGGGGAGTAACCCGCGTCTATTACGGCTCATCAGGAGATATCCCGGTAGTCAGATAACCCGGAACCATATCAGGCTAATTTATAGACGAAAAAATTTTCGAGTAGGCACAGGCTATATCCTATCCCGGCCTCCTCGTCCCCACTCCCTTAGCAATCTATGCTTCTTGCAGCCAATCATCATTGGATCTTTTAACCCGCTCTGACATCACCTCTTTCATGAAATCAAGGCCCAGGTTGATGATGGGTATTTCATTCATAATTCCCTCTCCTTCCGGATATTTTAAGAAGCTGACTATCAGCCTCATATCATTAGTCGGAATAGCGCGGATTCTATTCCGAAAAAATGAAGTATTTTGAAGATTTTGCTAAAGACCGTCCCCCTATTTTTAGAAATGAGGGAATGCCGATCCTGGGTGGTACAGGATTCGCCGGGTTTTGTATCCGGGAGGGGAGAAGGAAAAAGGGGGGGGGGAGAGTTATTTAACTATTTAACACCGTCCCCTATTTTTAACAGTTACCATTCCCCGGGCCCAGTAGATGTGATAAGCCGCGTCGAGGCCGGGATGCTCGAAGTCGGGGGTGTCCCGTATCTCCCCCAGGTAGATAAGACGGAGGAGCAGACCAATGAAAAGGATTATGGTCAGTATCAAGAGATGGTGGGAGAACCGTCTTTTCGATGCATTATTTATGATCTACATATCATCTGAGTTGAGTGATTCCAGCTCGTGACGCACCTTAGGGTAGTCCGGCTTGAGCTCAATCACTCTCTTGAATTGAAGGGCCGCCTCCCGGCTCTCTCCTTTCAGTTTGAGGGCCACTCCCAGATTATAATGGGCCCGGGCGTTACCGGGATCGGCCTTCACCAACTCCCGGTAGAAGCGGATCGCCTCGACGAACTCGCCCTGCCTAGCCAGCGCGTTGACCAGACTGGCCCGGGCCTCAACACTTGCGGGATCAGCTTTCAGGGCCCCCCGGTATACCTCGATCGCTTCCCCGGGGCGCCCCAGATCGGCCAGAGCATCTCCCAGGTCGAGCCGAGCGGATATTAAATCGGGCTTTCGGCGGACCGCCTCCCGAAGCTGGGGAACCGCCTCCTTCGTCTTCCCCAGTGCCTTCAAAGCCGACGCCAATCCGACATAGAAACCGGCGGTCTGCGGCCTGATCCGGATTGCTTCCTCAAACGAGGCGACAGCCTCTTCCGCCTGCCCGGCCTGAAGCAGCGCTACGCCAAGATTATTATGCGCATAGGCGCTCCGGGGCCGGAGCCGGATCGCCGTCCGGTAATACTCCATCCCCTCTTCAACCCGGCCCCGATTGAACAGAATCACCCCCAGGTTATTATAAGGCATATCGGCACCAGGGTTCTTGTCAATACTATCACGGTAGAGAGTGTCTAATGAATGATAACTACATGCCTGCCGGAAGGTTAGGACGGCGAGAATGGCCGGCAGCACCGCCATGGCAGCGGGACGAAGTCGGGTCGAACCGGTTATCCGGAGAAGAAGGGCGGCCAGCAGGGCGAAGGGCCCGATCGAAGCCAGGTAGACGTAGTGGTCGGCGACAAAGGAATATATCTGGGCATAAAAACTGATAAAACCCAGGGCGGGGGAAAGAAAGACAACATAACAGGCCAGGGCAACAAACGGCCCTTTCCCCATCCGGTGCCGAAGCCTCCAGAGGATGACCAGAACCATCACCGCGGCCAGGGGCCAGATTAAACTTTCCCATCTCACTCCCGCGAGATTCCAGCGCGGATAGATGAAGGTAAGCCGAACCGGGAATACAATCTTACCGAGATAGAACCAGAACGCCCGGCCGGCGATCACCATTCTCTGAAGAGGCGTCAGCGCCCATTCCGCGCCAGTCACCCCAACGTGTTCGACCTCGTACCACCAGGTGAATCCTCCCGCCAGGAGTGATAAAACAACGAACGGGGCTAGCCACTTCAAATACCTGCCGTTCACCGGGCGCCCCTGATACCAGCGAATTACCAGCATCACCAGGGGAAAAGGCGCGACAAACGTCTTGGCGCAGAGCGCGAGCAGATAGACAAATAGAGCGAGAGCATATCGGCCCCTCTTCCCATCCTCCTCGAAACGGAGGAAGAAGAGGAAGGAGGAGAAGAGAAGAAAAGCGGAGAGAGTGTTCTTGGCCTCGGTAATCCAGGCTACCGATTCGACCATCAGCGGGTGGAAGCCGAAGAAAGCCGCTGCCAGCCATCCTCCTCTCACCTTCAACCGGACGAGGATGAGCCACAAGAGCAGTGTGTTGAGGATGTGGAGCAGAAGATTGCTGAGATGAAATCCGAACGGGTTGAGCCCCCAGAGAAGGTACTGGGCCCGGAAGAAGGTGTAGGTCAACGGATAGTTCTGACCGGGGACTTCCTGGGTATACCAGACCCTCCAGATGCTCTTACTCCCGGTCACGTGGGGGTTGCCGGTAATCCAGAAGTCGTCGTCCCAGACAAATCCCCCCCGCAAGGCGGGGAGGTAGGCCAGTAATATTCCCGCGGCGAGAACAGCTACACCAATGATAAACCGGGTTTTCAGTCTTTTGTTGAGCATGAACTTAAATATAAACTAAATATTATCGAGCGTCCGGCGTGCTTCCTTGAAATCGGGACGGATGGCGAGCGCTCTTCGGAGGTGCTGGACGGCTTCCGCTTCCTGATTATCTTTAAGCAGGATAAGCGCGAGGCGATAGTGGGCCGGGGCATTGAGCGGATCGATCCGGATTGAGTGACGATACTCCCCAACTGCTGCCTCCTTCTCCCCCATTAAATCAAGAGTATACCCTAAATTATATCCGGCTTCCCCATAATCAGGTTCGATTCTCAGCGCCTCCCGGTAGTGACTGATAGCCTTTTGGTAATCCTTCCGGAAGGCCAGGATATTGGCCAGGTTGTTGTGAGCTTCGGCCAGGTCCGGGTCGAGTTCCAGTGCCTCGGAGAGATGAACGATCGCACGGTTATAGTCGCCCCGGAGAGCCAGAGCGTTACCCAAGTTGTTATGGATCATGGGCCCGCTCGAATTAAAGCGGAGCGCTTCCCGGTACTCATCGATCGCCGCGTCCGGCTTCCCCAGTTCGCTGAGAAGCAGTCCCAGGTTGTAGTGGGCTTCGGCGTAGTGTGGCCTGATCAGAAGGGCCTGCCGGTAGTGGTGCAGGGCCTCCTCGTTCTTCCCCTGCCGCGTGAGGACCGTTCCCAGGTTGTTGTGGGCCGGGACGCATTCGGGGTCGAGCTCCAGGGCCTTCCGGAAACAGGAGACTGCTCCGTCCAGGTCTCCCTTCCGGGAGAGGGCGTCCCCCAGGTTGCTCAGTACCTCCGCCCGGTCGGGCTCGAGCTCCCCCGCGACCCGATAATGCGTGATTGCCGCCTCCACCTCCCCCTCCTCCAGCAAAAGAGCCCCCAGGTTGATATGTGCCTGAACGTAGCCGGGTTCCAGCTCCAGGGCCCGGCGGTATTCGGCCTTCGCCCGGGATGGAACGCCCTCCGCGGAATAGGCCACGCCCCGGTCGTAATACCATTTGGCCGGCGATGACCGGTAGCCGGCCAGATTGAATGAGGCCAGAACCAGGAGAATCACTGTGACCGTCCCCCAGAGAGCCAAAGGGGCAAAGCGGCGGTTCTGGAGAAAAGAAACAAGGCGGGAGCTGGCAATAGAAGCAAAGAGAAGGAGACCGGGGAGTACCGGGAGCCGGTAGCGGGCGGCGGCGGTGAAAGGAAGGATCGAGAGAAAGTAGACGAGGATAAAGAGGAAGACCATAATGGAGACCTCCCCCGCCGGGCTATATCTCGTCCCGTTTCTTCCTTGAAAGAAGACCATTAAAAACCCCACGGCGAAGAGTGCCGAGCAGAAAGAAAAGCCGAGCGGAATATTTCCCAGTACTCCCGACTTTCGGCGAACGGTTTCCATCTCCCGGTTGTTGGTCACCTCGGCCGGCCCCCAGAAGAGGGCGGACTTCCGGGCAAGAAGGCGGAAGAACCGGACCGGATGATGGAGGATAAACTCAAGTGCCTGGCGCGCGTACCGCCGGGAAACGGCCGAATATGTTAGAGTACCCCTCTCCATATTCAGATTCCTCTCCATTTTCCGGACCGCCGACGGGTAATCGAAAGGGGAACTGAACTTTCCGTAACCCGGCAGGTGATGGTTGGAGCCGTCGGCCTCGGTATTATTCCCGATCAGGAGGCTCATCCCGCCCTGGGAGGAGATCAAGACGGGCTCGCCCGCGACGTACCAGTTCCTCACTGTGGCAGGAGAAACCGCCAGGACGATCCCGAGGAAAAACCCGACCAGGAGGAGAGACAGGCGGCCTTCGGGAGAGACCGTGCGGCGGAGATGGACCGCCCAGACCGCCAGTACCGGGGCGAAGACCAGCAAATTGGGACGGAAGAGCGCGAAGACCCCCAGGATGAGCCCGGTCAGAAGCCCTCGCCCGAAACCGAACCCGGTTATCCAGGAGGAAGAGGCCACGAACAGAAGTAGACTTAAGAAGACCGCGAGACTGACCCCCAGCAGTTCCCCTTCGAAATAGATAAAGGTCCAGTAGAAGGAGGTAAGCCCGGCAAAGATGAGCGCTACGCGATCGCCGTACCATCGCCGGGCGAAGAGAAAAGCAACCAGGATAGAGAGTAGTCCGATTGCCATCTGGACGATCCGGGGGGCGAGGTAATCTCCGCCGAAAACTCGATAGACTGCGCCCAGAAAGTAAGGGTAGCCGGGCGACCGGAAGAAAGGACGCTCCCGGATGAAGGAATCGGGCCACCCCATAGGAACCATACAGCCCTCCCCGGCCAGCCCTCTCGCCCAGTAGTCATGGTAAGCGCCGTCGATTGACGGATGGGAGAACTCGGGCTCCTCCGCGATCTCACGGAGGTAAGCGTACCGCAAGAAACCGCCCAGCAGGATTATCGCGATTAGACAGTAGATGACTGTATTACTTACCTGCTTTATTGTTGGAAAAATCTTATTCATTTTTCCCGCTCCCGGAGAGAAGAAGGGAGAGGTTGCGATGGGCCTCCTCCTGCTCCGGGTTGATCCTAAGGGCTAAGGGTCACAAAGGGCTCAGGGTCAAACCTAAACCTTGACTATTGACTAATAACCCCCTGATAAATCCGGTTCACTCGCCGGGATAACTTTTTATCCTTCTCCATTTTCTTCTGTAATCGATGGTGAGTATGGGTTAAAGCCGCTCCGCTTATATCTCCTAACTCCTCTCCCAGTTCCCCGAGACTCTTCTTCCGAAAATTCAATCTATAGCTCAATTCAATCAATACCTGCCGGGCCTCCCGCCACTTCGACCGGGCCCTCAGGATATCTTCCGAGTTTATCCCGTACTCTTCCGCTACCAGACCGGCGATCTCCTCCGCCGGGATTAATCTCTTCAGCTCTTTCAGGCCGGAGTAATCCTGATTCTTTAATGACTTGATATCCAGAAACTGCTCCTTGACCCAGATCACAAAACTATCCGACCCCAGGATCGCGCCCGCTTTTGCTTCCTCCAGCGGATTATCCAACTTCTGTAATAGCCCCCGCAAAACAAAATCCCGATACCGTATCCTCCCCTTCTTATTGTCACCCCCCATGTAGGCCAGAACCCCGCCGTGACACATAAAATCGTCTCTGCCCGCTATCTTTATACACCCCGGCAGACTGCTCCACTTATAGGCCTTGAGGATCTTACTCTTCTCTTCGATGGGAGTATCGCGATATTTCTTAAATCGTACCGGATTGAGATGAATGTAGCGGCTCAGTTCCAATAAATATTCATCCGCTTCCACCAGGATGGCCTTATAACGTCCCTGGTAGAGATGGCCGCTCTTGTGATGGCGCAGGTTGTAATAGGTAATGTAGGCCGTGTTAAAGCGCTGCATGTCGTTGATCCGGCTTCAGACGGAAATCGGCCCAGGTTTGCCTCCGGGGTCCTCAATAAGAAGTGGAAATGATTATCTAAAAGTACATAGCCATGCACTTCCACGTTAAACGCTTCGACACTTTCCTTTAAGGCCTTAAGGAATCTTAGCCGGTCCTTGTCGTCACCGAAGATCCTTGACCTTCGGTTCCCCCGGCAGGCAACGTGATACCATGCCCCCGGATATTCAATTCTCAGTGGTCTAACCATGTAAGAAATATCCCACAATTTCCCCTATCTGTCAATAGTCAAGGTTTGACCCTGAGCCCTTTAAAGGTTTGACCCTGAACCCTTTATAGAAAGATACGGATTTGGGCGTGTACCGCGTCGGGTTGTCCCCGGATTGGATCGGGGGGGAATGATGTTGCACCCCGTTGGGGTGCGGGGGGGTTTTGATGGGTTTATCTGTTTCCCGGATAAGACTCGGGGCTTAGATGTAGGGCCCCTTTGGGGTCCGTAACCAGACTCGAAAAGTATACCCGCATCAGAAGAACCCCGAAAGGGTTCAACATTTAAGCCCAGGGTGCCGAAGGTCCGGCAGTATTGACGGGAAACCCTGGGGTTTTGCACCGCCCAACAAAAAAAAAGAACCCTGAAAGGGTTCAACATTTAAGCCCAGGGTGAAACCCTGGGGTTTTGCACCGCCCAACAAAAAAAAAGAACCCTGAAAGGGTTCAACATTCTAATAGTAAGGTGCGGATTTGGGCAACACGCCGTCGAGGTTTTACCCTGGTTTTTCTCTGGTTTTTATGACCCTGGTTTTTTCGGGGTCCTCAGCAAAAAATGGAAGTGATTATCTAATATGGCATAGCAATGCATTTCCACGCTAAACGCTTCGACACTATCTTTTAAGGCCTTAAGGAACCGTATCCGGTCCTTATCGTCCCCGAAGATCCTGGCCCTCCGGTTCCCCCGGCAGGCAACGTGATACCACGCACCCAGATATTTTTACCCGCCTGTACTTTTGGAGGGCAATTCTCAATGGCCTTGCCATGATCCTTCTCCTGTTTTTGATTACTCATTGAAGAGTTCAAGGTAGGGCTTATAAGAATATTTCCTATTACGCTTCTGGCCGGTTATTTCCGTTAGTAAACCCATCTTCTCGAATCTGCCAACCAGGTTATTCGCGTTACCGTACGCAAGGTCAGTCAGTTTCCTGACAAACGCTATAGAAATAATGGGGCTCCAGTATAAATGTTCCAGAAGTTTTACGGCATTGCCGGATCGAGAGCCAAAATTCTTAATAATATCCTCCCGATGCTTTTCCCTCATACTTAGTATTCTGCGAGCAGTCTCCGCGGCCTCCCGAGATACTTCATATATTCCCTGCAGGAAGAAGATGAGCCACTCCTCCCACTCACCATTATCCCTGATGGCCTGGAGTTTTTCATAATATTGAGCTCTCTGCTTTTTAAAATGGTGGGAGAGGTATAGCAAAGGCTGGGATAATATATCCTCCCGGCAGAGGAGGAAAGTTATCAATAGCCTTCCAATTCTTCCGTTGCCATCAATAAATGGGTGTATTGTTTCAAACTGACCGTGTGCAAGGCCAATTTTAATAAGGGGCGGCAAAGAGGAATCCAGATGTAAAAATGTTTCAAAATCACCCAGAGCAAGTTTCATCTCATGAACAGGAGGGGGGACATACGTTGCCTCTGTCATTGAACAGCCTTGAGGTCCAATCCAGTTCTGTGATTCTCTAAACTCCCCCGGATCTCTTCTTCCCCCTCGTGCCCCTTTAAGCAAAATCTTGTGAATCTCCCTGATAAGTCGTAATGACAAAGGCAGTGTTTCGAGACGCTTCAACCCATAATCCATAGCCTTCACATAGTTCACCACATCAGAAGCATCGCCGGCCTTACCTTTTTCAAGAACTTTGGCTTCCAATTCGAGGAGATCGGTAAGAGAAGCCTGGGTCCCTTCAATCTGGCTGGAATATACCGCTTCTTTGCGGATATACATAAAAACGAATAAATCGGGATTCGGTAAGTTCGACACCGATCCATCCAGGCGCCCCAACGCCCGGTCAGCCCGGGAAAGGCATTTCAGCATCCTATCATTTATGCGGACAGGAGGAACCGGAGGCAGGGGATTGGGAATAAAAGCTTGGTACCCGGCGGATTGGCTTACGTAGCGGCCAGACCGAGATGCTATATTCTCGCGAACAGTCATATATCTATGCTCCTCTATTTATATTACTGAATATTACTACAAAACGATAATATAGCAAGATTTCGATGCTGCCGTCAATATATTATCGTTTCTACCCTAATATCGATAATACTGTCTCGGATATGCTTGTTGGTGATAATAAAGTATCTATTTCCACGTATTTATCAGTAGGGATTGGAGTTAACACTAAAAGCTCACGAGTATTTTAGACCCTGATTTTTTCAATTCTCAGTGGTCTAGACATGGCAAAAAAGTACCAAAGTTGTGCTTAACTGTCAAGAATCGAGGCTTGACCCTGTTTTTTTTAAGCAATCTTCGCTCCCGTTCCAATTCCCGGCGGAGTTCTTCCTCCGTAGGCAGATAGAGCATGTATCTGGATGCAAAAAGATGTTTATTGTCGTTAAGTACTGAGTATCGTGCGATGGTTTCGTTTTTCTTGGCGCAAAGAATCAGACCGATGGTTGGGTTGTCTCCCTCTGTGAGATATTTATCGCCAAACATCCTGACATAGCTGTCCATCTGACCAACATCCTGATGTGTCAACTCTCCAATCTTGAGATCGATCAATAGATAGCATTTTAGAATGCAGTTATAGAAAACGAGGTCGATATAGAAGTATTCATCATCGAATTGCATACGTTTCTGACGGCTAACGAAAGCAAATCCCTTGCCTAACTCAAGAAGAAATGACTGAAGATTGTCAATAATAGCTTTCTCTATTTCTGACTCATGATGGACTTCAGAATCCGGCAACCCGAGAAAATCAAGAATATAAGGGTTCTTGATAGTATCGGCCGGCGTGTTGATTTTTTGCCCCTGACAGGCAAGATCCATAACCCCCTCTTTATTTTGGCTCTTGAGCAGTCTTGCGAACAGGAGAGTATGTATCTGGCGATTAAGGTGTTTTACATCCCAGCCTTCTTTTTCTGCTTCGATCTCATAGAAAATGCGTTCATTTGTATTTTTAATATTCATCAGAGTTCTGTAGTGAGACCAACCAAGATTGGGGGAAAAACCAAGTTTGTTACCGGCTTGATCAACAGCCATTGTCATAGCATCCAAAACATCACTTCGAGTGTGGCGATTTCCGGCTGATTTGAATTCGCCACAAGCGATGTGGCGAATCTCCGGGACCCGATCAGAATATACCGTGGAGAAGGTCCGAAAGTAGCGCAAGTTAGTAGTGGAAAACCCGCGGCCATATTTATGATCCAATTTTGCTGAAAGTTGTTCTATAATCTGCTTCCCATATTGTGCCCGCTCATCGCCGCCCTGGATTCCCCGTACTATTTCCCGGCCAATCAGCCAATACGCTATCACCATATTATTATTAACGGATCGAAGGACATTGGATCGCGCTTGTTCAAGAATAGAGACAACTCGATCAAATAAGTCGTTACCTTCTGAATACGCTACGGTGAATTTATTTGTATCCATCGTTTACTCCTATAATATTCGGACTTTGCCAAATTATTTGGCTCAAAGCAGCCCTTATAAAGTGGCAACCATTATTTGTATTATTCTTCTTACTCATTAGTCGGAGAAGTAGAGAATTTATTCCATTTTTTTTGGAATAATCCGGGGATCCCTCCTTTTATATATGGTGGAAGCAAAAATATTAACGGTACTGTCAAAAATTTTATGAAAACGAATGAAAACGGTGATGCGTAATGCCTGGACTGATTGGGACGGATAGGAAAAGGATTATTAGTATGGGATGCTTCTGGTGGCGGTGCGGATTTGCAG
>Ga0222639_1001483_pt1 | contig 9897 bp, 24 predicted proteins | sample AntAcemetagen185_FD_179863 | JGI IMG/M metagenome (GOLD analysis project Ga0222639, IMG submission 179863) | Saline water microbial communities from Ace Lake, Antarctica - #185 | ecosystem: Environmental > Aquatic > Non-marine Saline and Alkaline > Saline | place: Antarctica: Ace Lake | collected...
ATGGTAAAACAAATCAAGATATCTTTACTCCGATGATACGAGTACAAAATGCATATGATAAGAGTAGACCATTTGCTGTTGACTTTGGAGTACTAAGATTGTGGTGTCTTAACGGTGCAGTGGTTTATCATAACATCGAAAGAACTACGATAAAACATATTGGTGATGTAAACCTTGATAAAATAGGTGACTTCATTCATAGGAACATAGCAGCTACTATAAAAGGTATGAGTGATTTCTATGTAAAAGCTAATCAAACTTCCGGACATGATATCTTACAGCAGTTAATAATTTCTCAAGAAATATCAGAGAGAATTAAAAAATTAGCTATCTTACAGCTATCAGGATTTGGCAAAGCTACCTACTCAATGACTGGAGAAAAAAGGAAAACACAGAAACTTGAATCTTTTGAACCATCAGAAGAATTTTCAATGTATCTCTTGTACAATCTTCTTACCAAAATTTCTTCACACGAATCACGAAGCGGTGCTATGAGAGAAGGTACTGATAATCAGATCGCTAAACTCTTTGAGGTATAATCATGAGCTTAAAAGAAAAAGCCTGGGATATATTACAAAATAGATTAGAACAGGAGCCGGAAGGTAATAAATCTATGAACAGAAATATCAGAGAGTATACTGATTGGGCTATGAAAGAAGCTAAGAAGGAATAAGATATGAAAGTAAATCAAGACAAGATTAACTACGAACAAATCAAACGCTTTCATGCTTGTATACGCACTATCACTATTCAACTTTATAAACGAGCTAATAAAGAAAGAGAGTCATGGGTTAAGAACATGATCCTTATGATGGCATGTGAACATGGATACCCTTTTGAAATTATAGATGGCAGGGTTGAACCAACTTCTCTTGGTAAAGTAACAGAGAAAGAAGGGAACCTTGCTAATCTTGCATTAAATTGTTATGCAGATAATTTCATGGCTACCTTCAAGATCCCTATGTATCTCATGCAAAAGGATAAGACAGAAAGGATGTTTAAATCTGTAGGTGGTAGATCAAGACAAGAAATGCTAAAAGATTTCCCGGAGGTATACTATGGATAAATTACAAAAAACTATAGAGCTATTACAAAAGAATCATATAATAAGACTCACTGGTAATGAATATAGTTTTATTATTAATCAACTTTTAAATACTCAAAGTTTAAATAAAGAATTACTAGAAACAGTAATTATTTTACACGATTTTCTTATAATTATTCAAACAGGTACAGAAATGCAATTTCATATTGATATAGCACAAAAGATAATCACTAAAACAAAGGAGTAACTACATGGCTAATCAACATCGATCAGTAGGACCAATTACTAATACAAAAGAATTCAATCAAGTATATCATTACTTAGAAAACAAACAACTTATTTTTCAAAACCCTGCTGACTATCCTGATCTTCCCTGCTATATATTTATTGGCAATGTATCCTTTATCTACCAAAAAAAACCTTCACGTAAAACAATCACAATTACTGAATTATTACAAAACAAAATTACTATCAGGAAAAAACTCATACTTAATAATGGTATGCCAAAAGATGTTATCCCTATACTTGACAGGTAACAAGTGTTATGTTATACTACACATAAGACGTAACAACTATTACTGGAGGTAACTTATGAGTGGTAAATTTGGTGTAGATTATGAAAAAGGTGGAGGTAAGACAGTCTATCCTGTTGGTTTTTTTCAAGCTGTCTGTTCAGGAGTTATAGATATGGGTATGCAAATATCTAATTTCGAAGGGAAGGAATCTAAGAAACATATGTGCTATTTGTTATTTGAATTTATTGATACAGAGAATGAACCAAATGAAAATGGCAGTAAAATTAAAACAATTGCTAAAAGATATTCATCTCTTAATTTCTCAACAGAAGGAGAAAAATATAAAAGTGGCTTACAAAATGATCTTGAATCTTGGCAAGGTCATGCTTTTACTGATGAAGAAATTCAAGCTCTTGATCTTTACAATCTCTATGGTGCAAACTGTACTATTGTTTTAGAAGAGAAAGGAAAGTATGTCAATGTCACTAAAGTAATGCGTATGGAAAAAGGTAAAGTTAAACTATTACCTGAACGTCAGTTTAACGATGAACCCTTTGAATGGATTCAAAAGATTAAAAATAAACAGGTACTTGAAGATGAATACAAAAAAACTGAACAGCAACCAGACACGACCCAACCGGGTCCGGAATCCTTTGCAGACGATATTCCTTTCTAAGCAGTGTAACAGGCTCAAAGGGTACAAAAGGTATAGGAACACCAGGTTTGCACGTTTGTACAACTACAGCCCCATTTTACATGATCTGTGGGCAGATATGTCTGCAGTCCAGAAGCAGATGGTGAATGTATATGGTGATAAGCAAGATTTACCAGAAGATTTTAGGAATCTATTTGAGAAAGACCTTTTGGTAATGATAGCTTATATAAAACAATGGCAGGTAAACAACTTGCATAACTGTGATTGTGGTAATGGATCAGAAAGATATCACAAGACACATTGTCCTAAGTGTTTCCTTGGTAAAACAGGATGGAGATTAAAAGAATATGTTACAACTCATATGGGTACTGATTAAGATACTTGGACCTATGATTATCCTTGGGATTATATTACTTCCTCTCTGTGGATTAGATGAACCAGGAAATGATAATATGGAAAGAAGGGAATGGGATTTAAATGAATATGAAGAAACTTACGACTAAAAAATTAAGTGATAATCTTGGTATTCCTCAGCATACAATACGACAAGCAGCACGAAGATATAATTTAGGGAGCGATAAATATGGAAAAATACTTTACACTGAAGACGAAGCTCTCTCGCTTATCTTCTTACTCCACCTCCCGGTTGATGCAATTAAAGATACCAAAACTAGAGAAATTATTAGACGAGCTTTGTACAACTATTGTAATACTTAGAGATCAGGAATGTGTAATATGTGGAACAAGAGATCAACTTACTAATGGTCATTTTATTCGAAGAGCACATAGAGTTATACGTTGGAATCTTGAGAACTGTAACTGTCAGTGTGTAATGTGTAATAACTTACATGAAGAAGATGATGAACCCTATACTACATGGATGCTTGAACACTATGGAGTAGAAACAGTAAGAAGATTAACACTTGAGGTTATGAATCATGTGAAGCTAACAAGAGAACATCGTATGGTAGCCTATTGGAAAATGTGTGTAGTAGCTGAAGAAATATTAGGAGCTGATAAATGATAATCGAATGTCCTGAATGTAATGGAGAAGGAGTAGTTAAATGTGGACACCAGTCACATTGGATAGATACTATGTCAAGCTGTCATGATCCTTTATGTATAGATGGATGGATACCATGTGAGCTATGTGACGGTGAAGGAACTATAGAAAATATAAAGGAATAACTAATGAAAGATATGAATCCTTTTAAACCAATTAAGTTAGACCCCATTGAAAAGATATGTTCTAAGCATGGTCCTTACATGGCACAAAGAACAAAGATATCTGTACTCAGCAATCAACCATTAGTAGAAGGATGTCCTAAGTGCATAGAGAGCCGTGAAGCTATTGAAAGGAAGCATGATAAGCTAGATGAAGCAAGATCTTATGGTATACCTGATAGGTTTATTGAAGCAACACCAGATAGTTTTACTATAAGAACACCAATACTTGAAACCGCTAAAGCTAAAGCTCTTGTATGGGCTGACAGTAATCTACGTGGGAGGAATATGATTATACTCGGCAACTCTGGTTCAGGTAAAACACATCTTGCTTGTATGATACTTAAAAGAATAGCAAGTCAAAACTGTATATACACAAACATCATTAATATTTTAGATAAGGTTAAGAGTTCCTATGCTAAAAACCGGAGCTATCTTGAAGAAAGAACAGAGTCTATTATGGGTAGATATTCAAGGATAGAATTTCTTGTAATAGATAACCTTGAGAGATTCAACAACACGGTAGATAATAGAAAACTATTATTTAGTCTAATCAATAACAGGTATGAGAATAGGAAATCAACTATTGTTGTAGCCGGGTTGAACAGTAATCAATTACTAAAACTTGTAGGTTATGGTCTTGAAACTCGGATGAAAGCTAATGCTGAAATCATAGACCTAGATCCACAACCGAAACTATTCTAAGGAGAATAAAATGTTTAAGTATGAATTAGGAATAAAATTGAGAGATGGAATTACAGGGTTTGAAGGAATCGCTACGATAAGAGCACAGTATCTTGGAGGAAGCACTCGATATTGTCTTGAAAGAAAACATTCAGATGGTAAAGTAAATGAAGAATGGTTTGATGGAGAAAGACTTAGAGAGATACCTAAGGAGAAATAGTATGGCTAAGAAAGAGAACAAAGTTGTTGAAGGAAGAAAGCTCAGAAGATTTGGTATGAGTACTGATGGTAAGATACATATTGAATGGTTGTTTCATAATGATCTTGCTAACTGTGATGATGAAAGATCACTAAGTTCTGTTGAAGAACCTGTAGATACCTTAAAAAAAGCATGGATAGCTCTCGCTTCTATTGCTTGTGAAATGGCAGAGCTACCGGAAAATTGGGAATTGATACAAAGAGGCTTGACGGTATCATACAAGAAAGATAAGAGGATGTTTACTCTTAGTGTGATCAGGCTCTTAGAAAAAGATGATAAGGTTCTTAACATCACTACTCCCTGTAAACTACAGTCAGAAGTAGAAGAATTTGGATGTATGAAAAAAGCAGACATTGAAGTAATTGATATCTTCATTGAACAGGTGTGGAAATATCTTGATGGTCATAGAGTACAACCTGAATTACCGGGTATTAAGGAGGAATAGAATGGCAAACTGCCAAGATGAATTTGTTAATACACACATGAATATAGGCACTTGCTTTGATAAACCTGTATGGATAAAAGATATAGAGATAGATAATATAAAAAGATTTAGTGTACCAAATGAAATACTAGGATTCAGGGGTAGAAAAATACCGGAACCATTTGAACTTAAGCTAGATGTGCGACCAGAGTTTATTCAAACTTTACAAGAAGCTGTAAATGAAGGAAAAAGCTATCCTTTAGCGCAAATTGATATGGCTAATGATCCATCTTTTACTGCTACTTATACTATGTCTAAAGATTATAAGGAGAAATTAATGAAAAAGAGAAAATATTTTAAATTCAAGTTTATAACACTTGAAAGAGAAGATTCAATTATTGTGGATGGTAATTATTTTAGCAAAAATAACAACGGTCTTGAAGGATATGGTTATCGTGATAATACTATGTATTTCTGTACAGCAAAAGCGATAGATGATGAAGATGAAATTGAATACAGAACATTAAAAGTCGATACTAATTACTTCTTTAAAGAGAAGGTTGCTGTTACCTCAATTCCCTGTGAGTTTATAGAAGATTTAAAATAAGCTGTTGCCCCTTTAACCGGGGGCTTTCTATAGGAGAATACTATGATATGCAAAAAATGCCACAAACCTGCTGAGTACAAAGTAGCTATCTCTGCAGCTTTCATTGGAAGTTATATAATTAAACAAATGCAAATATTATATTTTTGTAAAGATTGTATTGATGATAAAATTAAGCCCCGATTAAAAGAATTAAAACATACTAAGTTTATTGGAATAACATATAGCTATAACGGAATAATATATTACTATATCTATACAAAGGAGAATTGAATGAGCAAACTACGGAAACAATTTGAAAAAGACTATATAGAACCTAAAGGTGCAGGAGTAGATAGGTTTTGGATTGACTACGCTGAATCACTTGAAGCTCTACTTACTTGGAAAAATACTAAGGATGAATTACCACCAGAATGTGAAACTGTATGGATGGAAAATAGTAGATACTATGGTGCTGGTAGATTAGTAAATGGAGAATGGTTTACACATGATGGGAATGAAGTTAATGCACCGTGGAGATGGTTATCAATATCTAAGGAGAATAAAAATGAAAACAATATTAATTGATTATGAAGGAGAAAAAATTATCATAGAACGTAATGTTAACATAGTTGAAACAATAGGCGTATTAGATGCTGCAGTTTTATTACTCAGAACTGAATTATTAAAAAAATGGGGAGAAATTAAATGAAAGTTAAAGTAGGCGACACAATTTATGATGGGAATATAGAACCAGTAATGGTAATACTTACCACACAAGACAGAGTTAATATTGGATGTATGTCACCACAATCACAGCTGTATGCATCAGCACCAGATGGTCATTTTAAAACAGAAAATGATATGTTAGCATGGATGAAAGAAACACAGCCTAAACTAAAGATTGTTAAGAAGGAGAAGAAGGAATGACACAATATGAACAACAATTAGAAATTAAATTCCGTAAAAAAAATCCAGATATACTACCTCATTCAATAAATGGTGGATACAGATTAGCCTTTGTTAATTTTCTAATTAAAGAATGTGAAAAGCGTGATAAAAAATATTATGCAGTACTTGATAACTACTATAGTAAAAATAAAAACAACCAGGTTAATATCTATCGTGTACCAAAAGAATTTGAACATGAAATGATAAGAATCCCAATTGTACAATCATCTTTAGATAGAAGAAGAATTTTTAATAATAAAACAGATGGTGATTCTATTCCTTGTCCAACTATAATAACTGCAGATATAAAACTTTATCCTGTTGATTTCTCTACTAGTAAATTCTGGATAGGATATGATAAGAAAAATAACATCTTAGCTATACAAGAATCTGAATCACATATAAGAAAAAAGGCCAGCCCCGTGAAGAGCTGACCAAAAGGAGAATACAATGAGAGGGGTGCTGAATCCCTCTTTTTTTTATTCTAATTTATATTCAAGTAACAATGGTTCCCATTCACCACCTTCAAAAAACGTCTGTACGAAACACAAATAGAGTTCAAGCTTAATCTGGTAGCCTATAAGGGTTAAGTTGTTCTGTATCACGTTAGATATGTCTGTGCTAGGAAGTAAAGAGTTGATGTCAAACTGTGGTTTAATATCCCAATAAGGAAACACAATAGAATCTGCAGTTACTACATCCGGAACAACAACTTCAACATCTACTGGATCTGGAATATATACATCTGGTTCAATAGTCTTACAACTTATTATAAAAAGCAACAAGACGGGCAGCAGCAGCAGCAAGAATATTCTTTTCATCATCAGTCAACTCCTTTGTATCAAGATCCGGAACACTAGCTCTTAACTTATCTATCTTGGCTATCTCTTTTTTAGTAGTAAGATCTACCTTTTGAGCATCAATAAGATAACGTGCAGATAAAGTAATAGTTTTATTAAGATCATCTACCTTCTTTTTATAAACAATCTCATTCTCTTTATATTGATCTATTGCTATATCAGTATTACCTCTCAAAGTTTTAAGATCAGTTGAATATTTATTCCGGGAAACAATAGCTTTATTAAGAGATACTTCATACTCATTTAGCTTCTTCTTTAAACTATTATTCTGTAACTTCATTACTCCAAAAGTACCACCAAGAACAACGATAGCACCAATGATTAAATATAGTGTTGTCATTCACGACTCCCTTTAAGAATAGATCCCTTTGTACCCAGTATAGTACTCTTAGCTTTATCTGCTCCAATGTACAAGGTAGTAGCTCCACCTGCAAATCCAACAATTTGACTTAACGGAATCATAGAAACAAAAGTAGATTCTGGTGCTATCACAGCAGCAACAATAGCTATCACAACAGACAGCACCGCAAAAATACACCAGAACCATATAAGATACAGTGATTTATGTTTCACTGAACCATCAACATTTTTATAAGCCATATTCCCCTCCCAGGTTTACGAGATTGCAACCTTCTTCCAGTTAGTATCAGCAGTTGTATTATCAGCAGTACAGATATAAATGTAGCCTGTATCATTTACTATCTCATTTTTGAATCCAACCGTACCGTCAACTCCTAATTCCTCAGTACCCATTTTCCCTGCATCCCAAGCTGTATTAGCACAAGTAGTAGCAACATCAATATCATTACCAATTACACCTTTAACTAAAGCAATAACGATCTGAGTAGTGTTTGTGTTAGCTCCACCTTCAACAGTAGCATTAACTACCGTACCAGTTGAGTATTCAGTTCCTTCAGTAGCACCATGATCAATAGCCAAGAGAAGATTATCAAGAGCAGCAGCTTCAGATCCACCATAGAGTACTTGGTCCACAACAGCCGCAGCTCCTGCAGTTTCAGACAACTCGACAACAAACATATATTCTCTTGCATCAATTGTCACTGTAGCAGCTGCAATAGTAGCTCCAGCAGTAGAGGCACCTGTACCACCACCTAAAGTAGTATCTTCCCATGAAAGGTGAGCTTCATCTGTAGTAGTAGGATAAACATTTGCTGTAGTACCCGGGAGTCTTGCAGTAACTATCTGTGTAGTGTCTGTATTAGTAAATGCTACAACAGTAGGGTGTACTAATGTTCCAGCAAAGTATTCTGTTCCTGGAGTTCCAGAAGCATTAATAGCTGCCATAAGATTATCAAGAGAAGCAGCAGCACTTGCTCCAATTTGTACATCATACGCTTGAGCAAGAGTATTCTTAAAACGATACACCGTAGTAGCGATAGTAACGATACTTCCATCACTGTTATTAGTCGTATCACTAGTGAGTTTTGAGGTAGCATGTGATGCTGGCACCAACGCACCGGATGAAGTCAGCTTTGCTTCAGCAGCTACCGCATTTACTGGTGTTTTATCTACCAGAGTAAGCACACCATTTGCTACAGAATCTCCTAATGGTGTTTCTACATCTACAATGTCTCCTGCTATTTCTGCTATAGCACCTTCTAATGTCTCAGCAGTAATTAAAGATGCTGCATCAAGCAGTCGAACTTGAGCTGCCATTTGTTTAGATCTATCTGCTCCGCTTCTAATTGTCTTACCCATAATAAACCTCCCAGTTTAATTATTAACCTACCGCTTCTTTAGCTAAATAGGCTTTTAGCTTGTCCTCATGCTTTGATAGATTACCATTCGTTTTACCGGTTCTCACTGCATCCAGCAAGCCCAAATGTCCACCAATAAGCAAAGTGATAGCCTCTTTCTGCTTCTGTTCATTCACAACTATCTTTTTTACATTAGTATGTAGCCTCACCAATATCCCAAAGATTCCGAGTAACACCGTTGATCCAACTACTATAAAAATGCCTGTTGTAATTTCTGCTAACATACATCAACCCCTTATTAGCTTATCGTTCCGGATACAACTCCGGCAACCTTCGTAAATATTGTGATCCCCCCAGCTGGTATACTAATATCATCTCCTGGATCTGCGGTTATACTTAATGTCAAAGCTGTTGTTGTGCTTTCATTTACCATTGCATATTTTCCGTCCGGAACATCCGTATCTAAGGCATCATAAACCCCTGCATCCTGCTGTAGAGTGCAATCGGTTACGAATATAGCGGATTCAGCATCATTATAGATCCATGGAGCAGGGGCAGCCTGTGAGGGAATATCCTTGATCCATCCAGCACGGGGATATGTCTTTGTGTTGGAAGTATACTCCATAACAAGCAATAATATTTCAGTAAGGGTGTAGAGATCCTTTGCCTGCATGTTTATGAGATTCACGTTTCCTGACATTTATTTCTCCTATATCACTATTAAACCAACATATCCCGTGCCAATCGTTGATCTTGTACGGTAATCGGGTTTTCTAGTCGTTTTGCAATGGCTAGCCATTCATCGTAATCGATTACTCTATTATCCCGCCAAGCAGTTTTTAGCTGGTACATCTCAGCGCTGTAATTGATTTCTCCATCACGTTCCAGCTCAACTATATTATCATATAGCGTTATAATTACACAATCTTTTACTCGTGTAATCATAAGATTGTTTTTTGGGAGTTGGGAAAGATTTACT